>SXGQ01395831.1_pt1 | contig 58360 bp, 75 predicted proteins | sample 3178371 | NCBI WGS metagenome assembly SXGQ01 (sample SAMN11356859, study PRJNA531348) | freshwater metagenome | isolation source: freshwater sample F1-20 | place: China: Fuxian Lake, Yuxi | collected 2017-12-25
ACCTCGCCGGGCGCGGCTTCGGCAAGACGCGCGTCGGCGCAGAGTGGCTGGGCCGATCGACCTACCTCGACCCTGACGGCTACGATAGCGCGGTGATCGCGCCCACCTATCAGGACGTGAAGTTCACCTGCTTCGAGGGCGAGAGCGGGCTGCTGTCCGTCATTCCGCCCGCGCTGGTAAAAAACTACAACAAGACCGACCTCGTGATCGAGATGTACAACGTCACCGGCGGCGTCTCATCGATCAGGGGCTTCACGGCCGAGAAGCCCGAGCGCTTGCGCGGGCCGCAGCACACGCGCATCTGGTGCGACGAGCTGGCGGCGTGGATGTACGACGACGTGTGGGACATGGCCATGATGGGCCTGCGCCTCGGCCCGCGCCCGCAGGCGCTGTGGACGACGACGCCCAAGCCCAAGGAGCTGGTGCGCCGGCTGGTCGCCAACAAGGCCGGGCGCGTGATCGTCACCGGCGCGACGTACGACAACCGCGCGAACCTGCCCGACAGCTTCTTCGACCAGCTCGCCCAGTACGAGGGCACGACGCTCGGCCGGCAGGAGCTGTACGGCGAGCTGATCGACCCGGAGGAGAGCGGCATCGTCAAGCGATCGCAGTTCCGCCTGTGGCCGCACGACAAGCCGCTGCCCCGCTTCGATCTGGTGGTCATGTCGCTCGACACGGCCTTCACCGAGAAGACCATGGACAAGCGATCGGGCGACCCCGACCCGACGGCGTGCAGCGTGTGGGGCGTGTTCTTCCACGAGAAGCGCAACAACGTGATGCTGCTCGACTGCTGGGAGGAACACCTCGGCCTGCCCGACCTGATCCGCAAGGTGCGGAAGGAGCTGAACGTCAGCTACGGCGACGACGACGACGCGGCCGTGATCAAGCCGCTGTTCGGCAGCAGCAAGCCGCTCACCTCCGGCCGCAAGCCCGACATCCTGCTGATCGAGGACAAGGGCAGCGGCATCAGCCTGCGCCAGATGCTGGAGCGCGAGGGCATCGAGGCCTACGCCTACAACCCCGGCCGCGCCGACAAGCTCACCCGCCTGCACATCGTCTCGCCGATCTTCGCACGCAAGATGGTCTGGCTGCCCGAGAGCGCCAAGCACCCCGGCCGGCCGCGCAACTGGGTCGATCCGCTGCTGCACCAACTGTGCAGCTACACCGGGCCCGGCAGCATCAAGCACGACGACTACGTGGACAGCACCAGTCAGGCGCTCAGGCTGATGATGGACAAACGCCTACTGGATGCTGTACAAGCCAAAAAAGATGAACCGTCTGGGCCTCCGCCCAAGCCGGTTGCCAATCCGTACGCTGCATAGGAGCGGGCATGGAAGACGATGACGATCTGCCCGAGACCGAAGTGGTCGATCTGGGCGAGGCCGACGACGAGGACGTGATCGACACGCCCGACGGCGGTGCCATCGTCCGGCTGGACGACGATGACGACATGGAGCCGCGATCGGACGACTTCCTCGCCAACCTCGCCGAGACCATGCCCGAGAGCGAGCTGCAGACGCTGGCGCAGACGTACCTCGACCTGATCGGCAAGGACAAGGAGGCGCGCAAGAAGCGCGACGAGCAGTACGAGGAGGGCCTGCGCCGCACCGGTCTGGGCGACGACGCGCCCGGCGGCGCGCAGTTCAACGGCGCGACCAAGGTCGTCCACCCAATGCTGACCGAGGCGTGCGTGGACTTCGCCGCCCGCGCCATCAAGGAGCTGTTCCCGCCGCAGGGGCCGGTCAAGGATCTCATCCCCGGCGAGCCGACGGCCGACAAGGTCAAGAAGGCCAAGCGCAAGACGACGTTCATGAACTGGCAGCTCACCGTGCAGAGCAGCGAGTTCCGTGCCGAGCTGGAGCAGCTCCTGACGCAGGTGCCGCTGGGCGGCGCGCAGTACATGAAGGTCACGTGGAAGGAAGACCGCAACCGGCCGGAGTTCCTGTTCGTCGCGATCGACGATCTGTACCTGCCGTTCGCCGCGACCAACTTCTACACCGCGCAGCGCAAGACGCACGTGCAGTATCTCACGGCCGTGGACTACCAGCGCCGCGTCAAGAGCGGCATGTACCGCGACGTGGATCTCGGCCCGGTCAGCATGGAGCCCGAGTACAGCGTCGCCGAGAAGGCGAACAACAAGATCGAGGGCCGCGAGGAGACCAGCTACAACGAGGACGGCCTCCGCACCGTCTACGAGGTGTACACCATCGCCGCGCTCGAGGACGACGAGGCGCTGCCGTACATCATCAGCATCGACAAGCCGTCGGGCAAGGTGCTGTCGATCTACCGCAACTGGGACGAGCTGGACGAGGCGCAGGAAGAGCTGCAGTGGTTCGTCGAGTTCCCCTTCGTGCCGTGGCGCGGCGCGTACCCGATCGGCCTGCCGCACATGGTCGGCGGTCTGGCGGCCGCCGCGACGGGCGCACTGCGCGCCCTGCTCGACAGCGCGCACATCAGCAACAGCCAGACCATGCTCAAGCTCAAGGGCGGCAGCAAGGGCGGGCAGAGCCTTGAGATCCAGCCGACGCAGGTGATGGAGATCGAGGGTGGCATGGCGGCGGACGACATCCGCAAGCTGATCATGCCGCTGCCGTACAACCAGCCGTCGCCGGTGCTGTTCTCCCTGCTCGGCTTCTTGGTCGATGCGGGCAAGGGCGTCATCCGCACCAGCATGGAGGACATCGCCGACGGCAACGCCAACGCGCCGGTCGGCACGACGCTCGCCAAGATCGAGCAGGGCATGGTGGTGTTCAGCGCCATCCACGCCCGCCTGCACAACTCGATGGCCAAGCTGCTGTCGATCCTGCACCGCCTCAACGCCATGTACCTCGACGACGAGGAGACGGACGCCGAGCTGGGCGAGGAGCTGGCCACGCGCGCCGACTTCGAAGGCCCGCTCGACGTGGTGCCGGTCAGCGACCCGAACATCTTCAGCGAGGCGCAGCGCTTCGCGCAGGTGCAGGCGGTGGCGCAGCGCGCCGCGCAGTTGCCGCAGCTGTACAACCTGCGGAAGGTCGAAGAGCGCATCCTCGAGACGCTCAAGATCCCCAACGCCAAGGAGCTGTTGAACCCGGCGGTGGAGCCCAAGGAGCGCAACGCCGTCAACGAGAACGTCGCGGCGACCATGGGCCAGCCGATCGTGGTCTTCCCCGAGCAGGATCACATCGCCCACCTCAAGACGCACTTGGCGTACATGCTCTCGCCCGCGCTGGGCATGAACCCGCTGATCGCGCCGACGTACCTGCCAATGATGCTGAACCACATCAAGGATCACCTCGCGTCGTGGTACGCCTACAGCGTGTTCGAACTGGGCACCGAGGCCACGGGCGAGGACATCGGCGACGTGCTCAAGGCGATCAAGGATCCCGAAGACAAGCGCGCGTTCGACGCCATGCTGGCCGAGGCCTCGCAGACGGTGGTGCAGCAGGCCGGCAACGTGTTCGCGTCGCTGCCGCCCGTCATCCAGCAGGCGCAGCAGGTCATGCAGTCACTCGCGCCGCAGCCGCCGATGGATCCGAACACGCAGGCGGCCATGGAGCAGCTCAAGCTGCAGGCGCAGCAGATCCAGCAGCGTGCCCAGTCTGACGCCCAGCGCATGCAGATCGAGGCGGCGAAGACCCAGCAGCAGGCCCAGACCGATCAGGCCAAGCTGCAGCTCGACGCGGCCAAGACGCAGCAGCAGGCCCAGATCGATCAGGCCAAGCTGCAGATGGATCAGGCCAAGCTGCAGCTCGACGCGCAGCAGGCGCAGGCGAGCATCGCCTCCGCGCAGCAGATCGAGCAGATCGAGAACCAGCGCAAGATGGCCGAGATGGAGGTGCGTCAGGCGATGAACACGCAGGACAACCTGACGGCCATGGAGCTGGCCAAGCTCGAAGTCGAGACGGGTGAGCGCTTCGGCGTCAGCACCGGCACCGGCATCAACCCGTAACGAGGAGACTGACATGAACGACACCAAGGGCAAGCCCGTCAGCAAAGACGCCATCCCGATGCACAAGAAGCTGGCGATGGGTCAGCCCGTTGATACGGGCGCAGGCAAGGGCGCAATGGGCGGGAAGAACCCGCCTAGCTGCAAGCCGTGAGAATTGAGGTTCTGCTGCAGCGTCTGGAGCAATCGCAGGCCGATCTGGCACGCGATGCGCTGGAGCAGCCTCAAGGCCGCGACACGTTCGAATACGGGCGCGTCGTCGGCATTTACGCCGGTCTTGAGCTGGCCAAGAACGTGTTGATCGACACGGTCGCGGAGAAAGAGCGAAAAGACTTCAACCTCTAACCTTGAGCGGAGGAGCACCCGTGCAAGACTACGTCATGAACAAAGTGCAGTTTGAGTATTCCGGTATCGATGAGGCCTTCCCGGCCGTCGATCCGGGCGTGAAGCCCTTCGGCAGCCGCGTGCTGTGCCAGATCCGTCTGGCCAAGAAGAAGACGAAGGGCGGCATCATCCTCACCGGCGAAACCAAGGACACCGAAACGTGGAACACGCAGGTGGCCAAGGTCGTGGCCGTTGGTGATCTGGCCTTCAAGAACCGCAACACGCAAGAGCCGTGGCCAGAGGGCTCGTGGGCTACGCCGGGGGAATTCGTCCGCGTCCCCAAGTACGGTGGTGACAAGTGGACGGTCAAAATCGACGACGATCAGGAAGTGATCTTCGTCATTCTCAACGATCTGGATCTCATCGGCGTAGTCACGGGCGACCCGCTCGCGATGAAGGCGTTTGTCTGATCCATAAGGCTGAAAGGAGCCGATCATGGCTGATACAGTAGACGAAAAGGATGACGACATCGTCATCGTAGAGACGGACGGCACCGAGCAGGTTGAGCAGCCCGAGGTGCAGGACGACGATGAGGACGAGGAGGACGAGCGTACCGGCACGTCCGAGGACGACTCCGAGGACGAGATCGTCGACAAGACGAGGAAGAACCGCGACAGCCGCGTCAAGCGCCGCCAACTGCAGAAAGTGGCCAAGGAGCGCTCGCAGCAGGAGCTGGCCTATCTGCGCGAGCAGAACGCCGAACTCATGCGCCGCATGGCTGCGGTCGAGGGCAACACGCTGACGCAGAACGCGGCCGGCGTGCAGCAGCAACTGCAGCAGGCGCTGGCCGAGGCCCGGCAGGCTGAGCAGATCATGGCCCGCGCGATCGAGGCCGGCAACGGTGAGGACGCCGCGACCGCGCTTCGCATCCGCGACGAGGCCAAGGAGCGCGCCGCGCAGCTTTCCACGTACAAGGATCGCTTCGAGGCCGCCGCCAAGGAGGCGACCGCGCCGCGCGCCGACCCGCGCGTGACGAACTACGCGCAGCAGTGGCTGTCAGCCAACTCGTGGTACGACCCGCAGGGCCGCGACGAGGACAGCGCCATCACCAAGGCGATCGACAACGCTCTGGCCCGCGAGGGGTGGAACCCCGCGAGCGAGGAGTATTGGCACGAGCTGACGCGCCGCGTGGCCAACCGCATCGGCGACGGCGAGGCGGAAGCACCTGCGCGCAACGCCAAGCGCAAGGCTCCGCCGACCGGCAGCGGCCGCGAATATGCACCGCCGAGCACCAAGAACGAAGTAGTAGTGACACCTGAGCGGAAACAGGCTATGTTAGACGCTGGCGTTTGGGACGATCCTGTCGCTCGCAAGCGCTACCTGAAGGCGTATCAGGACTACGACCGCAACACAGCTCGCTGAAAAGGAGAGAGCTAATGTCTGAAGAACGTATGGATGATCGCCTGAAGAAGGAACTGGGTGTTAGTCGGCAACCCCGAGAGACGCAGGATCGGCGCACGACGCAGAACCGCGAAATCTCGGAAGATGACCGGCTCGCGATGTTCCGAATGCAGTTGTACAACGATGCTCTACCCAACATTCCAGATATCCCCGGATATCATGTGTGCTGGCTGACGACGACGAACAATGGCGACACGATCCAACACCGCCTGCGTCTGGGCTACGAACTCATTCGTGCCGAAGATGCTCCGGGGATGGAACTGGTCACCATGCAGACCGGCGAGTATGCCGGCTGCGTTGCCGTCAAGGAAATGATCGCGGCTAAGTTGCCCTTGTCCCTGTACTACAGGTACATGCAGGAAGCTCACCACGACGCACCCATGCGGGAGGAGAACAAGCTCGAGGAAACCGCGCAGATGATGCGCGAGCAAGCCGAGCGTTCTGGCGGTCGTCTCGTCGAAGAGGACGACGTGCGGGGAGGGTATGGTTCAAACCCGGCAAAGGGCCTTTTCGCCTGATGCCTACCGAAACCCTTTTCTAAGGAAACAGGCTCATGTCTGCCACGGTCAATGCACCGTTCGGTCTGCGCCCGTCGTACTCGCCCAGCGGTGTGATCCGTCCCACCGCCTTCACGATTGCGTCGGCGTATGCTCAGAACATCTTCCAAAACCAGCCCGTCCGTATCGCCCCCACCACCACCGGTGGCGAAACTGAAGGCAACATCGTCGCCGCCGCTGTTGGTGCCGCCTTCATCGGCGTCTTTCAGGGCGTCGAGTTCACCGATGGCGAAGGTCGCCGCCGCGTGTCCAACCGCTGGTTGGCCTCGACGGTTGCCACCGAGATCACGGCGTACGCCACGCTTGACCCGACCATCTTCTACGAAATCCAGAGCAATGCCGCTCTGAACGTGGCTGATATCGGCAAGCAGTACGACCTGACTGCAATCACAGGCAACACCACCACCGGCCTGAGCACTCAGGCTCTGGACGTTGCCTCCGCCGCCGCCAATGCTTCTGTCCGTCTCGTCGGCATCACGCCCGGCCCGGACAACGCCTTCGGCGACACCTATGTCATCGCGCAGGTTCAGATCAGCGAACATCAGTTCGTTGCTGACAAAGCCGCCATCTAATTAGGAGGGCTTGAACAATGGCTACGCCTATGCGTTCAACCGACTTTCGTTCAATCGTCGAACCGATCCTGAACGAAGAGTTCAATGGCATCTATGATCAGCGCGCTGACGAGTGGTCGCAGGTCTTCAAGGAGTTCAAGGGCATCCCCCGGAACTACCATGAAGAGCCGGTGCTCTACGGCTTCGGTGCCGCTCCGGAACTGCCGGATGGCATGCCGGTCACCTACCAGTCGGGCGGCGTGCTGTTCATCCAGCGCTACGTCTACCGCGTCTACGGTCTGGCTTTCGCCCTGACCAAGGTGCTGGTGGAAGACGGCGATCACATTCGTATCGGTCAGACCTATGCGCGTCACCTCGCGCAGTCGCTGATCGAGACGAAGGAGACGCTGGGTGCCAACGTCCTGAACCGTGCCTTCAACGGCTCGTATCCGGGCGGCGACGGCGTGTCGCTGGTGGCCACGAACCACCCGACCGCCAACGGCACGTTCAGCAACCAGCTCAACGTGGCTGCGGCTCTGTCGCAGACCTCGCTGGAGCAGTTGCTGATCCAGATCCGCAACGCTGTTGACAACAACGGCAAGCGCATCCGCCTGACGCCGAAGAAGATCGTGACCGGCCCGTCGAACGTCTTCCAAGCCGAAGTGCTGCTGAAGAGCGTCCTGCGTGCAGGCACTGCCGACAATGATATCAACCCAGTCAAAAGTCTCGGGTTGCTCACTGAAGGTCAGGCCAACCTGTCGCGTATCACCTCCAACACGGCCTTCTGGGTCGAGACCGACGCGCCGGAAGGCCTCAAGCTCGCGATGCGTCGCGGCCTCGAGAAGTCGATGGAAGGTGACTTCGAAACCGACAGCATGCGCTACAAGGCAACCGAACGCTACGCATTCGGCTGGACGGATCCGCGCGGTGTCTTTGGCACTCCGGGCATCTAAGCCCTTGTAAAACAAGGGATTAAAAACCCTTGTAAAAGCCCCCATCGGTGACTAGGATACGCATCCTACGAACCGATGGGGGTCTTTTTATGCTCAAAGAACACGATACCTGCACGATGGCCGGATGCGATCGGCCGCACAAGGCGCGCGGCTACTGTCAGACGCACTACATGCAATTCAAGCGCGGCATCACGCCCGTCGGGCCTATCCGCAGCCGCGTCCGCGAAAAACCCGACGAGTGCGTTGCGGAAGATTGCGTGGAGCCGGTGAAGGCACACGGCCTGTGCAAGAAGCACTACCAGCGCAAACTGCGTCACGGGCACGTCAACCGCACTGACCGCAAAAAGCCGCACACGCCCTGCATCGTCGAGGCCTGCGGCAATCACGGCTACGCCAAAGGGCTGTGCCACGCCCACTACATCAAGCAGCGCAAGTGGCAGGCGGCTGGCGTTGACGCCACCCGGTATCAGGAGATGCTGCGCGAGCAGGGCGGCGTATGCGCCATCTGCGCCCAGCCCGAGCGTCATCGCGATGGTCTGTCGGGCAAGCCCAAGGATCTCGCAGTTGATCACGACCACGTCACGGGCGCTGTCCGGGCGCTGCTTTGCCTGACGTGCAACACCGCGATCGGCCTCTTCAACGATGACGAAGGGCTACTAGCCAAGGCACAAACGTATGTGCTATATCATAGGCAATCTGGGCAAACCCCAGCCTGTCAGACCGGCCCAGCGGACGATGCACAGACTGACAGGCGACTTGTGCATAAGGACTGATCATGGCTTCGACCACATTCTCCGGCCCGGTCACCTCGACCAACGGCTTCATCGGCAACATGACCGGCAACATCACCGGCGACGTGATCGCCACCAATCAGGCGCTGTCCGGCGCGGGCGCGGTCAACGTGACCGACATGCTCACCTCGCTGACCTCGACGGGCGCGGCGCAGGCCCTGACCTTGGCCGACGGTGTCGTGGGCCAGATCAAGATCATCAGCCACGTGGTTGACGGCGGTTCGGCCGTGCTGACCCCCACCACCAAGATCGGCTTCACCACCATCACGTTCACCGCCGTGGGCGACAGCGCGATGCTGATCTACACCGTTTCGGGTTGGGACATCGTCGCCCTGAACGGCGCGGTCGCCGCGTAATTGGCATGAGAGCAGGCCGGGCGAATGGAAGTGCGCTCGGCCTGCTCTCTAGCATAGAAGGACACGCCCATGCGCCAGATCGTTCTGACCCAGACGGGGCCCGGTAACGGCACGACCGCCCCCCTCGATATTCACGGCCGGCCGGACATTTCGCTGCAGGTTGTCGTCAACGGCACCGTGAACTGGACGGTGCAGCAGACCCTTGACAACCCGCAGACTGTTGCCGCGCCGACGTGGTTCAGCCACCCGGATGCGAACATGGTGGCGCAGACTGTTAACCGGCAGGGCAACTACGCCTACGTGCCGGCGGCCGTCCGCATCGTGGTCAACAGCGGCGCAGGCAGCGCCACGCTGACCATTATCCAGTCCGGCGACAACCGAGCCTAAGCGGGTGTCTGCAGGCCTTTACAGCGGCGTCTCCGGCCTCGCGCTCGGCACTGGCCTGTACAAGGGCGCTCAGGGCCTGTGGGCTGGTGCGAGCGGTCTGGTCAACGAGTTTGGCGCGTCACTGGCGCTGGACTTCTTGGCCGGCGCACCGCTGGACAGTCGCATCACGTTCAGCCGCACGACGAACGCCACGCTGGTGGACGCCACGGGGCGGGTGACCTACGCGCCGAATAATCTGCTTATTCGGTCGGAGGAGTTTGACGACGCGGCGTGGTCTAAAACGAACAGCACCATTGCCGCGAACGTAACGACTGCTCCTAACGGGACGCTCACCGCCGATAAGCATATCCCCAATAACGGGGCGACTATAGGGACGGGGGCGACTGAAACTAGGGTGCAGCGAAGCCCGACAGTAACCCTCGGCGTAAACTATGTATTTTCTATCTATGCCAAAGCGGGCGAATACGACCGGCTTGAAGTTGCCGTCATTACCACCCCGTCATCAACCGCAGTATTTTCTTTAACTTCTGGCACTGTAGTTTCCGGAACAGGGGCAACTATTACACCTGTTGGCGGTGGCTGGTATCGGTGCGCGATTGTTGTAACAGCCAGTGCTACTGGTGCTTTGGCGCTGAGATGGTCTGCTAAGTCCAGTACTGTTTCCGTTGGCGACGGCGTATCTGGCATATTTGCTTGGGGCGCGCAGTTTGAGGAAGTCACCTACCAGACACTGCCCTCGACGTATGTGCAGACGGTCGCCTCGGTCTACTACGGCCCCCGCTTTGACTACGATCCCGTCACCCTCGCGCCACGCGGCCTGCTGATTGAAGAGCAGCGGACGAACTTGTTCACGTATAGCGAGCAGTTTGATAACGCGGGTTGGGTGAAGGGCAACTCCACGGTCACAGCCAACGCAACGACTTCACCTGATGGAACGGCAAACGCCGATAAGTTGGTCGAAAACACAGCGACAGGCGCGCACCAGATTACCCAACAGACGGCATTTGTATCAGGAACGTCATACACTTGGAGCTTTTATGTCAAAGCGGCAGAGCGTTCAGTGGCGCGTGTTTTGTTTCCCGCCGCTGCGTTTACGTCAAACCTGACCGCAAACTTTGACCTCGCAACTGGCGCATGGCGGACTGGATCACCGACGCCTTCGCCCGCCCTTACCCTTGCTTCGCAAAACGCTGGAAATGGCTGGTATCGGATTTCGGCAACGGCAACAGCTACCGCCTCGCTTAATCAAACCATTCTGCTTCTAATGGTTGATACACCTTCAGGCACCGGTAATTACACGGGCAATGGTACCAGCGGGCTGTTCATTTGGGGCGCGCAACTTGAAGTCGGATCGTTCGCCACCAGCTACATCCCCACCGTGGCCTCCACGGTCACCCGCGCGGCTGACGACGCGTCGATGACAGGCACAAACTTCTCTAGCTGGTACAACCAGAGCGAAGGAACGATTGTTTCCGATTTTGGTCCCTTTTTCCGCACGTCAGGCAATCCGGGTGTGGCACAAATTGACGATGGGTCCGCAAACAACACTGTTCGGATATTTGCTGGGACTGTTGTTAGTCCGGTGTTTAACGTGGTCACTGGCGGCGGCAGCTCACAGGCATTTTTAAATGCAGGTATTATTAATCCAAACGCAAATACAAGCATAGCTGGAGCTTACGCGCTGGATAATTTTGCAAAGTCAGCCAACGGCAATACTCCAGATACAGACGCTTCTGGCACGGTTCCAGTTGTAAACAGAATGCTGATTGGATCAGGAACTGCTGGAGTGAATTACCTGAACGGTTACATGCGCTCCATCACCTTCTACCCGCAACGCCTCGCCAACGCGCAGCTACAGGCGCTCACATCATGATCGACCTCTACCTCTCCGCATCCACCGAAGCTGAGATGACCGCCGCGCTGACCGCTGCGGGCGTCATCAACGACGAAGGCCACCCGGTGTCTGGCGTCACGCTCGACCTCGTTGGTGAGATCGAGGGCGCTACTGGCTACCACGCCAACCTGCGACTGATGGAAGACATCGACACTGCGGCGCTTCTTGGGTATATCATAGACACCCCGACCACGCCGTACCGGGTCTGGGCATAAAGGCAGGCGCGCATGGCTAACGTCAAGATTACGGATCTTCCTTCCGCTACGGTTCCGCTGGCCGGCACCGAGCTGTTCGAGACGGTGCAGACCCTTCAGAGCAAGAAGGTGACGGCGGCCCAGATTGCTCGCGCGTATTCTACCGATCCGGCCAACGTCCTGCCCGTGGCCAACGGCGGCACCGGCCGCACGGCCGGGAACTACTCGGTCTTCTCGCTGGAAATCCACGTCAGCAAGGACGGGAACGACACGACGGGTGACGGCACGCTGATCAATCCGGTTCTGACGATCGTCAAGGCCTTGACCTTGGTGAGCGCGGGCCGGAACACCGTGATCGTGCACCCCGGCACGTACACCGAGAACCCGACGGTAAGCGCGGCCAACGTGACGATCGCCACGAGTGAGCTGACGGGCGCGAACACCCAGATCAGTGGGACGCTGACCCTGTCCGCAGCGGCCCGCGTGTCGGGCCTGAAGATGAGCAACCTGACCATCACTGGGTCTGGCAGCGCGTACATCTCGAACTGCACCGTGGACACGCGGGTCATCAAGTCTGGCTCGAACTACGTCGAGATCATCAACAGCGAGCTGGCATGCACCTTGGGCGTGCAGATTTCGGGCACCGGGACGGTCTCCATCTTGGGGAACAAGTGCCGGGAGGTGGCCGTGTCCAACGCCGGCGCTACCGTCTTGATCAAGGACTGCTTCCAAGTCCTCACAGCCAGCGTCACCGCCGGTACTTTGAACTTCGACGGCTGTACCATTTTGGCCCTGAGCCCGGCGACCAACGCCGTGACCTCGAGCGTCGGCACCTTCGTCACGCTGGCGAACAGCTTCGTTCTGAACTCCGCCGCGAACAACCCGGAGCGGGTGAGCTTGGGCGGGGCGTACAGCATCCTGAACCTCGTGTATGACAAGACCAACTCGACCTTCACCGGCACCAACCTGAACGCCGTTGACTATTTCAGCGTTGTCAACGCCGACACGGTGGTGTCAACGGCCGCGACCGTGGGCACCCTGACGCTGACGAACGACCTGACCGTGGCCAATGGCGGCACGGGCGCGTCCACGCTGACTGGCTACGTCAAGGGCACGGGCACGACGCCGATGACGGCGGCCGCCACGATCCCGTTTGCGGACGTGGACGGGCGCGCGAACATCTCGGCGTTCAGCACCGCAGATCAAACCGGCAGCGTGTCTGCTGCCACGGCCGTCACATTCACCGACGGCCTTACCGGCACGGGGATCACTATCTCCGGCAGCCAGATCACATTCGCAGCGGCGGGCACGTACATGCTCGCGCCGAGTTTCCAGTTCAAGAACACGGACACCGCCAACCACGACGTGACGTTCTGGTTTCGTAAGAACGGTGCCAACATCGCCAATTCCGCCAGCATTGCGAACATCCCCAAGGCCGCTGATGGTGGTTTTACGTTGGCTCAGATCGTCTTTTTTGAGACGGTCACGGCAGGGCAGAATATTGAGATCATGTGGCTGCCTGAGAACGCGGCGGTAACGCTCGATGCCACGGTGGCGGGCGCGATCGCGCCGGCGATCCCGTCCGTCATTCTCGTAGCGCAGAGGGTTGCCTGATGCCCGGCGCTTTTTCCTTCAACCAGAACGCAATGCGGGCGCGGGACGAGATCAATGACGCCCTGAGCGTGTCCCGAGGCGCGCCGGCCGCCCCGATGCGACCGCAGATGCCCCCGATGCAGCCGCAGATGGGCCAAATGGGCCAAATGCAGCCCCAAATGGGCCAAATGCAGCCCCAGATGGGCCAAATGCAGCCCCAGATGGGCCAAATGCAGCCTCAAATGGGGCAACTGGGCGCGCCGATGGGCCGGATGGGAGCCATGCAGCCCCCGATGCAGCCCTCGATGGCCGTTCGGCAGCCCTTCAAGAAGGGTGGGCACGTCATTTCCAAGGATCTGGCCGTCAAACGCGACGAATACGCCTCTGGGGGCGGCGCGTGGACGCGAAAAGAGGGCAAAAACCCGGAAGGTGGCCTCAACGCCAAGGGCCGCGCCTCGCTCAAGACGCAGGGGCAGGACATCAAGCCGCCCGTGAGCGCGAAACAGGCCGCCAAGTCGCCCAAGTCGGCCGCGCGGCGCAAGAGCTTCTGCGCCCGGATGGGTGGCATGGAAGGCCCGATGAAGGACGACAACGGCAAGCCCACCCGCAAGGCGCTGGCGCTGCGTAAGTGGGACTGCTGACATGAGCGATTTCGCTGTGAAGCCCGTGTGGGACAAGAAGCGTCCCAAGGATCTGGACGAGCCCAAGAGCCTGTCGGTCAAGAAGAAGAAGTCCGCGAAGGCGCGTGCGGCTGCGGCCGGTCGTCCGTATCCCAACCTCGTCGACAACATGGCAGCAGCTCGCAAGAAAGGTAAGTGACATGGACGGCTTCAAAGACAGCACCAAGATGAAGTACATGGGCGGCGGCATGGTTGGCGACGCCAAGATGCCGATGAAGAAGGCCTGTGGCGGCAGCGTCAAGATGCCGATGAAGAAGGGCAACGGCGGGGACGTGAAGATGCCCTCGCCCGCCGAGAGCGCAGCCAGCGGCAACCGCATGGCCGAAATGGAGGCCAAGGAAGAGCGCATGCTGATGCGGCGCGCTCCGGGCGTGGGTTCCGTGACTGAGCGCGACAAGCGCGAGATGAAGAAGCGCGTGCCGGCCACGCGCCGCGAGCCGATGCTGCCGCCGGTGGGTGCCAGCGTGGCCAGCGGCAACCGCATGTCGGCGCAGGAAGCTGCCGAGATGCGCGGGATGACGCGCCGCAAACATGGCGGCCTCGCCGTCATGCCAAAAGGTAAGTGAACGCCGCCCGGATTTGTGGTAGGGCACTGATCAGGACAGGAGTGTAGACCATGGCAAACGCATTGTACCCGAAGTGGAAGGAGCAACTGCTCCAGTTCACTGCAAACAACAACCTGAGCGCAGGGACGGTGAAGGTTGCCTTGGTCACGGCCGGGTACACCTACTCGGCCGCGAACCAGTTCTACAGCAGCGTCAGCGCCTCGGTGGTTGGCACTCCGCAGACGATCGGGTCGAAGACGTTCACGAACGGCGTGTTTGACGGCGACAATGTCACCTTCACGGCCGTCACGGGCTCGCAGGTGGTGTCGCTGGTGCTCTACATCGACACGGGCAGCGCCGCCACGTCCCCGCTGGTGGCCTTCCTCGACACGGGCGTCACCAACCTGCCGGTGACCCCGAACGGCGGTGACATCACCATCACGTGGAACGCTTCCGGGATCTTCGCTCTCTAAGACCTCACGCGCGGAGATTAACGTATGGCTCTTGTCCTCGCGAACCGCGTGCAGGAAACGACTACCACTACCGGCACCGGCACGATCACGCTTGCCGGCGCGGTGGCTGGCTTCCAGTCGTTCGCGGTCATCGGGGACGGCAACACGACGTACTACACGATCACCAGCGGGACTGCTTGGGAAGTCGGGATAGGTACGTACACGGCGTCCGGCACTACGCTGGCGCGCACGACGATCCTGTCGTCAAGCGCGGGTGGCGCGGCCATCACGCTCGCGGGCACCTCGGCCGTGTTCGTCGCTTACCCGGCTGACAAGTCGGTCAACTATGATGCGTCGGGCAACGTCACCCTCACCAGTAAAATCGTACCCAACGTCCAATCCGTTGCGTCGGCTGCGACAATCACGCCGAACGCCAACACAGACACGCAAGTGTCGGTCACCGCCTTGGCCGTCCCTGCCACCCTCGCCGCCCCGTCTGGGACGCCGTCAGATGGCCAGTCTTTGGTTATCAGGATCGAAGACAACGGCACGGGCCGCGCGCTGACGTGGACAACGGGGTCGTCTGGGGCGTATCGCGCCGTCGGCGTCACCTTGCCGACGACGACGGTGGCGACTAAGGCGCTTTACGTCGGCTGCAAATACAACTCGACAGACCTTCGCTGGGATGTAGTGGCGGTCTCGCAGGAGGCATAGGATGAAGATCGAGTTTGAATATACCACCAAGTACGGCCGGTTCTCCGACGCGCTCTGGTTCCCAGACGACGCGCCCATGACGGACGAGGAGATTGTCGTCGAGAAGCAGCGCCGTCTGGATAACTGGATTTCCATGATTGAAAACCCCGTCGAACCCCCCGCCGAACCGGAGGCGTAAGCCGTGGCTGATCGTTATTGGGTAGGCGGCACCGGGACGTGGGACAGTAGCACCACGACCAACTGGTCTGCCACGTCTGGAGGCGGTGGCGGCGCTTCCGCGCCCACGTCGGCGGACAACGTCTTTTTTAACAGCGCTTCAAACGCAACCGCCTACACCGTGACGATGGGAACCGGCGCGACCTGCGCGGACATGACCATGGCTGGCCCAGCTACCGGCAACGTGACTTGGGCTGGGAGTACGGGACTGACGATTGCGGGTAGCATGACCGTGGCCTCAACGGGGGTAACGCGGACATACACTGGCACCATCACTTTTTCGGCTACGACCGCCGGCAAGACCATTACCATCGGAGTTGGGCTGGGTAGCAACGTAACCTTTAACGGAGTTGGCGGCGGCTGGACACTTGGCAGTGCGCTGTCACTTCCCAACGCTACTATTAATTGCACCAACGGTTCGTTTGACACGTCGGCTGTCGGAAATTACGCCGTAAGTTGCAACAATTTTACTGCCAGTAGCGCCAGTGCGTTTGTGCTTAATTTTAATGCGTCTACGATAACGGCTAGCGGCAGCTCTTTCAATATGACCGGGTCTGGGCTTACTTTCAACGCGGGAACGTCTCAGATCAACTTAACAGCTACATCTAACATCACATTCAGCGGGAGCCGAACGTACCACAATGTTTCTTTTGTTGGCGTACCGAGCGCTGCTTTTACCACTATTAGTATCACGGGCAGCAACGTTTTTAACAATTTGTCGTTTCAGCCACCTGCATCTAGTGCAAATCAGTTGTTTGTACGCTTCAGTGCTAACCAGACAATTAACGGTACCTTGACGGGGTCTGGCGGAAGTGTGATTACGCGCATTTTTTATCTTTCCAACACTTTTGGAACGGCCAGAACCCTGACTTTGGCCAATCCGGCAACCTTGTCTAACGCGGATTTTCGGGACATCACGGCGACCACAAACGCAATCACCGCGACAACCGGTGGAGGCGATTGCGGAGGAAATACCAACATCACCTTCCCAGCCGCTAAAACGGTGTACTGGAATTTGGCTGGTTCGCAGAACTGGTCAGCCACTGGCTGGGCTGCCAGCAGTGGCGGGTCGCCCGCTTTAAGTAACTTCCCCCTTGCACAAGACACCGCCGTATTTGACAATGCGGGCGCGGCTGGCACCGTGACTATTTCCAATGATTGGAGTGTCAGCACCGTTGACATGTCTACCCGCACCAGCGCGGTGACGATTGCTATCTCAAGCATAAACTCCCTTCTTGTTCATGGAGATTGGTTGAATGGCTCAGGCACGACGCTGTCCGCGACCGGGCAGATCGTATTTACTGGGCGCGGCAACACGCAGCTATTATCCGGTAACGGAAGGGCTTTTACGCAGTCAATGCTTCTTCAAAATATTGGCGGAACGCTTCGCCTTACAAGCGCCGTTAGCCTTGGCTCCACGCGCACCTTCCAGCTAAACAACGGCACCCTTGATCTTCAGAGTTTCACGCTGACGACTGGGCTGTTCGCGGGCACCGGCATTACCGCCCGTACAATTGCCTTCGGCACCGGAAACATCACGGTCAACGGCACCGGAAACCTCTGGAATACCGCCAACGCCACGAACCTAACAACAACGGGGACGCAGGTTGTCAACGTCTCCAACGCCACTGCTACTGCGTCAAGCGTCACAACGGGCTCTATGACTGAGGCCGATTCCATTAGCTTCAACTTCACGACCGGAACATACGCTCTCACGTTGGGCAGCACGTCGAAACGGAGCATGGACTTCACAGGCTTCGCAGGCACCGTAAGCAACGCTACGCAAGCGATCTACGGCGACTTGAACTTGGGATCAACGGCGACATTCACGGCGGGCGGAAACACATGGACGTTCGCTTCTACGTCGGCCACGCCACGCACGATTACCTCCAACGGTAGGACGATGGACTTCCCAGTTAGGTTCGACGGCGTGGGCGGGACGTGGACGCTTCAGGACGCGATGACGGTGGGGGTCACAAGGGCCGTAAACCACACCAACGGAACCCTTGATCTCAACGGCAAGACATTCACCGCCGGGGCTACATACAACGTCAACGCAGGCACCAAGAACATCACGTTCAACGGTGGTACGATCCTTTTGGCCGGCAGCGGCACTGTGTGGAATAACGCTTTTGCTGTCAACTTCACCACAACAGCGGGCACTGGCACTGGCGTGATATCCATGACATCTGCATCGGCCAAAACCTTTGCGGGGTCAGCAAGCACGTACAACTGCACCATCAACCAAGGTGGCGCAGGCGCGCTGACAATGACGGGCTCAGGTACGTACAACAACATCACAAACACAGTGCAGCCTACTTCAATTACTTTTGTAACTGGGTTTACGTTCACTTTTAACGATTTCAACCTGAACGGAACCGCTGGCAATCTCGTCACGATTAACAGCGACATAGCGGCTCCGCACACGCTTTCGAAGGCGTTGGGCACCGTCTCGGTTGATTACCTGTCGATCAATAACTCCACCGCAACCGGCGGCGCAACATGGTATGCGGGCGCAAACAGCGTAAACGGCGGCGGCAACAGCGGATGGATTTTCGCGGGCGCGGGCGGGAACACGGGTGCCTTCTTCAGCGTTTTGTAGTAGGACTTAACCCTCGGCACGGCTGACCAAGCGAAAGGAGTGGCCCTAAATGTTCGGTTTCTCCGCGTTTGCCACCACGCCGTTTGCCGCCACGCCGGTGGTTACGCTGTCGCCGGCTCTCTTCACCAACACGAACACTTTCTACACGGCGACGATCACTGCGGGCGCAGTCAACCTCGCCCCGGCGCTCTTCACCAACACGAACACGTTCTACGCGGCGACGGTCAACAGCACCTACTCCCTGCTCCCCGCGCTGTTCACCAGCACGAACACGTTCTTCGCGGCATCGATCACTGTTGGCCCTGCCAACCTCGCGCCTGCGCTCTTCACCAACACGAACACGTTCTACGCGGCCGCGATCACCACGGGCGCGGTCAACCTCACACCTGCGCTCTTCACCAACACGAACACATTCTACACGGCCACGATCAGCGTCGGAGCGCAAAACCTCGCGCCTGCGCTGTTCACCAACACGAACACGTTCTACGCGGCCGCGATCAGTAGGGGCGCGGTCAACCTCGCGCCTGCGCTCTTCACCAACACGAACGTGTTCTACGCGGCCACGATCAGCACGGGCGCAGTCAACCTCGCGCCTGCGCTCTTCACCAACACGAACGTGTTCTACAGTCCATCTGTGGGGCAGAGCACAACGCTGCTGCCCGCGCTCTTCACCAACACGAACGTGTTCTACACGGCGACGGTCACTGCGGGCGCGGTCAACCTCGCTCCGGCGCGTTTCGACAACACGAACACGTTCTACGCGGCCACGATCACCGTCGGCCCTGCCAACCTGTCCCCGCAGCTCTACGTCAACGCGAACACGTTCTACGCGGCGGCGATCGTTCCGGGCGCGATCAACCTCGCGCCGGCCCTGTTCACCAACACGAACACGGTCTTCCCGCCCTCCGTCCGGTCGGTCAATCCGCTGCAGCCGCCGCTGCTGGTCAACCTGTCGGTATTCTACTCGGCGACGATCAGCGGCGGCAGCCCGGTGCCAATCCCGTTCAACCCATACGACCGCCGGCAGAACATGATCGTCGAGGAACTGCCGCGCCGGTCTATGACCGTTCAGGAGCTGCCGCGCCGGTCTATGACCGTGCAGGAACTGCCCCGCAAGAACATGGAGCCCAGCGGCGTCTAGTTTACAGGAGGCCGTCCCTTTGGTATAACCGAGAGGCCAGAGATGCTCGCCCCACGTGGCGAGCTGCTGCCCTGAACCAGCGAGCACCCTCTTATGGCCTATTCCGGCACAGTATCGCAGACGACCTTCGACACGCGCCGCGTGATCGAGAACGCCACGCGCCGCTGCAAGCTGCCCGCGCAGTCTCTCACTGCCGAGCACGTCAGCATCGCGAACGATGTCCTGTACCTGCTGCTCTCGGATCTCGCCAACCAAGGTGTGCCGCTCTGGTGCGTGCAGGAGACGCTGTATCCGCTCTACGAGGGCGTGCCGATCATCGTCACCGAGAAGGGCACCGTTGACATCCTCAACACTAACCTGCGTTCGCTGCAGCAGGTGACCGGCACCAACACCGACACCTCCACCGCGCGCGTCACGCAGTTCACCAGCACCACGCCCGTCACGACCGTCGGCATCCTCTGGTCGGCCCCGGCCGTGCCCGTCGAGTTTGCGCGCTCCAATGACGGGTTGACGTGGACGATCATCCAAGCCGAAGTGCCGCAAGCGTCAGCCGGGGAGTGGACTTGGTACGATCTGTCCAGCGTAGTTGCAGCCACCTACTTCCGCGTGCGGGCCACCAGCGGCACCCTCGGCTTCAGTCAGGTGTACCTCGGCAACACGCCGACGGAAATCCCGCTGGCCCGCCTGAACCGCGACGACTACACCAACCTGCCCAACAAGCAGTTCCAGAGCAACCGCCCGCTGCAGTATTGGCTCGATCGCCAGTCCCTCTCGCCCGTGATGAACCTGTGGCCCGTGCCGAACATCGCCGCCACCGTCATGCAGGTCGTGGTCTGGTCGCACCGGCACATCATGGACGTTGGGACGATGACGCAGGAACTTGAGGTTCCGCAGCGTTGGTACGAGGCAATCGTGTCCATGCTGGCCGCCAAACTGGCGATGGAGTACGTTGAGGTCGATGCGAGCATGATCCCCCTGCTCGACCAGAAGGCGCAGCAGGCGCTCTACATCGCGCAGGCCGAGGAGCGCGACAACAGCCCGATGATGATCGCGCCCAACATCGCAATGTACACGAGGTAAGCGCATGCCGATCTTCCTCGACACCCGTGGCAAGAGCACGCTGGCAATCGGCATCTGCGGACGCTGCAGCCGCAAGTTCTCCATGACCGAACTCATGCCAGACCCCAACTATCCGGGCCTGCTGGTGTGCAACGTCGATCGCGACGACTACGACCCGTATCGCCTGCCGGCGCGGCAGCCTGAGCAGATCGCCCTACGCTTCGCGCGGCCGGACACGCCCCTCGACCCCGGGGGCGCGGTATGAAGATCCTCGAGACCTCTGGCGTGCTCCCCACGTCTCGTGGAGGCGCTGGCGATGGCTCGCGCGCTGTCGCCAGCGCTCTTTCTGACAAAGGAATTTTCTGATGGCCCAGAGCGGCTTCACGCCCATCCAGCTCTACCGCTCGACCACGCCCACTGCGGTGCCCTTGGCGGGCAACCTCGTGGCCGGCGAGCTGGCGATCAACCTCGCCGACGAGAAGCTGTACTTTGAGAACGCCAGCGGCGTCGTCAAGGTGCTGGCGGACTCTGCCGTAACCGGCACCGTCACCTCGGTGGCTGCATCGGGTGGCACGACCGGCCTGAGCTTCAGCGGCGGGCCAATCATCACGAACGGCACGCTGACCCTCGCCGGCACCCTTGTCGTGGCGAACGGCGGGACTGGTGCGTCCACGTTCACCGCAAATGGTCTCTTGCTGGGCAACGGCACGTCTGCCGTCAGTGTGACTGCCGTGGGCACCACGGGGCAGGTGCTGGTGGGCAACACCGGCGCAGCTCCGACGTGGGCCACGCTCTCCTCCAGCGTCGTCACCTCGTTCAGCGCGGGCACGACCGGCCTGACGCCGTCCACCTCGACCACGGGCGCGATCACCCTCGCCGGCACGCTGGCCGTCACCAACGGCGGCACCGGCGGCACCGACGCCAGCACCGCGCGATCGGGTCTGGGCGCGACCGTCACAGGTGCTGCGCTGTTCACTGCCGTGGACGCGGCAGCGGCGCGCACGACCCTCGGCGCGACCACCGTGGGTGCAAACGTCTTCACGCTCACGAACCCCAGCGCGGTCACGTTCCCCCGTTTCAATGCCGACAACACCGTGTCCGCGCTGGACGCCGCCACGTTCCGTACGGCCATCGGTGCGGGCACCGGTGGCGGCTCTGTCTCTTCAGTGTCGGGCACCGGCACCGTCAACGGCATCACGCTCACTGGCACTGTCACTTCGTCTGGCTCTTTGACGCTGGGAGGTACGCTCTCGGGCGTTGACCTCGCCACGCAGACCAGCGGCACACTGGCAGTCGCGCGCGGCGGCACCGGTGCCACTGACGCCGGCACCGCCCGCTCCAACCTGAGCGCGGCCGCCTCGGGGGCTGTCGGCTCCAGCGGCCTGACGATGAACACGGCCCGCATGCTGGGCCGCACCACGGCCAGCGCCGGGGCTATTGAGGAGATCACGATCGGCACCGGCCTCTCGCTGTCGGGCAGCACTCTGACGGCCACGGCGTCCGGCGGCACGGTGACGAGCGTGAACGCCTCGGGCGGCACGACCGGCCTGAGCTTCACCGGCGGCCCGGTTACCGGAATAGGGACGCTGACCCTCGCCGGCACTCTGGCAGTCGCCAACGGCGGCACGGGCGCAACGACGGCCCCCACCGCCCGGACGGCTCTTGGCTCGACCACAGTCGGCGACAACCTCTTCACGCTCACCAACCCGAGTGCGATACGCTTCCTGCGCGTCAACACCGACAACACGGTCAGCGCACTTGACGCGGCGAACTTCCGCAGCGCCATCGGCGCGGGCCCGGGATCGGGCACGGTCGCCAGCGTGAACGCCGATGGCGGCACGACCGGCCTGTCGTTCAGCGGTGGCCCGGTTACCGGATCGGGGACGCTGACCCTCGCCGGCACGCTCGCCGTTGCGAATGGTGGCACCGGTGGCACGACGCAGAGCACTGCGCGATCGGGCCTCGGTGCCACTGCGGTGGGGGCCAACTTCTTCACGCTGACCAACCCAAGCTCGGTGACCTTCGTTCGCATCAACTCAGACAACACGATCAGCACCCTTGATGCGCCAACTTTCCGCAGCGCTATCGGCGCAGGCACTAGCTCGACCACGGGCACTGTCACCAGCGTGTCGGGCACCGGCACGGTCAACGGCCTGTCTCTGTCCGGCACGGTTACCAGCAGCGGCAACATCACGCTGGGCGGTAGCGTCACCTCGGTGGCCACAACGGCGACCATCGACGGCGTCACCATCGGCTATCGCAGCATCCCCCGCTCGACCACGAGCGGCACTGCGGTGGTGGGCGATGTCGGCAAGTGCATCGCGGTCACTGCGGGTATCACGATCCCGAACAGCACCTTCGCTGCCGGCGATGCCGTCTCTATCTATAACGATAGCGGGTCGGCCATCACGATCACGGCGGGTGTCACTACTCTCCGTCAGGCTGGCACTGGCAACACGGGCAACCGCACGCTGGCCGCGCGCGGCATGGCTACCGTCTGGTTCAACAGCGCGACTGAGGCGGTCATCTCCGGCGCGGGAGTCAGCTAATGAGCGGCATCCAAATGGCGCTGCTCGGGAGCGTCAGCAATGTTGTGTATCGCCTTGATGCCAACAGCTACAGTGACATCGGCGTTCTGAACCTCCTCCCGGCGGGTACGTTCGTCGCCATTAATTCGGACGGTACGTTCCAAGCCAGCACGTTAGGCTCGGGAGTGGTTGATAGCTATGACTGGCTTACGCCCACTGCGGGATCAACCACGTATTACGTGCGGGCAACGCTCACCGCTGGGTCTTTCAGCACCGGCAATGCGGGCGTTTGGGAGGCCTTGACTACAAACCGGGTGTGGTCTGTTGAACTGCCGGATAGCCCAGCCGATTTCAAGTCGGCTACCGCCACCTTTGCTATCGCTACGGATAGCGGCGGTACGAACATCGTTGTGTCGGCGAGCATCTCCTTAGAGGCTATGGTTAACTAATGATCGAGCAACTCATCAGCCGGGTCTTCTACGCCCGCAACCTCACCCACTTCGACCACTGGCGGACGAAGAGCTACGCCCAGCACAAGGCGCTGGGTAAGTTCTACGACGAGATCATCGAGGCGCTCGACGCGCTGGTTGAGGCGCATCAGGGCCTCAACGGCCTGATCGGCAACATCCCCGCGCCGGGCGACACCGCCGGTGACAGCCTCAAGATCCTCAAGGCCGACGCCGCGTGGATCGAGAAGAACCACGAGGAAATCTGCGGCGGCAACCGCGCGATCGCCAACCTGATCGACAACGTCACGGCCGTCTACCTCTCCACCATTTACAAGCTGGAGAACTTGAAGTGAGCGACGACGTTAACCTCCGGCTGACCACGCACGAGGCCGTCTGCGCCGAGCGCTGGCGCGAGACCATCATGCGGATCAAGCGCCTCGAGATGGTGCTGATCGGCTGCGCGGGCGGCATCATCGCGCTGCTGGCCACAATCGCGTTCAAGGTGAACTGAGATGAGTTTCTGGGATAGTTTCGAGAGCAAGCAAGACGGCGTCAATGACACCGTTGAGTTCGTCATCCGCGTGGCTATCGTCACGCTGTCCGCCGTGATCCTTGTCGTGGTGATGGCGCTTGTCGCCGCCCTCTTCATGCCCAACGAAGTTGTCGATAGCGCGGCCGTCCTCGACATGGTCAACCCCGCCTTCCAGACCATCATCGGCGCGTTCGTCGGCCTGCTGGGCGGCCTGAGCCTCAACGCCAACGCGCGTGACAAGCCGGCTGAGCCCGCACCTGAGCCCGCACCAGAGCCTGCCGCTCCTGTGGCCGACGGCGATGACATGGCTCCGTGGGAGAAATATCGCAACGACCTGCGCTACGACGCCAACGGCGACGGCGTGGTCGATGAGAGCGACTTTCCTGACTGGCGCAATCCGGGGGCGTAAGTGACTGGCAACCTCTCCACCGTTGAACTGATCGGCCAACTCTGGCCGGTCGTTCTGGCGTTCATCTCCCTGACCATCATCCTCGCCAAGATGGATGTGCGCCTCGGCGTGGCGGAGGAGAAGATCAAGACGCTCTTTGAACTTTGGAACAAGAAGAAGGACGGATGAGCCTCGTAAACCTCCAGAAGAAGATCGGCGTCACCCCCGACGGTGCGTTCGGCCCCGGCACGCTGAAGGCGGCTGCGGCCTACTACAAGCTGTCGCCCAACCGCGCCGCGCACTTCTTCGCACAGACGGCGCACGAGACCGGCGGCTTCAAGGCCTTCAGCGAGAACCTGAGCTACGGTGCCTCCGGCCTGCGCGGCATCTTCGGGAAGTACTTCCCGACCGACGCCATGGCCAAGGCCTACGAGCGCCAGCCAGAGCGGATCGCCAACCGCGTCTACGGCGGCCGCATGGGCAACGGCGTCGAGGCCTCCGGCGACGGCTGGAAGTATCGTGGTCGCGGCGCGCTGCAGTTGACCGGCAAGGCAAACTATCAGGCCTTCTCGGACTACATCAAGCGGCCGGACGTGATGGACAACCCCAATCTGGTCGCGGGCGAACTCTGCTTTGAGAGCGCCCTGTGGTTCTTCGACAAGAACAGGCTCTGGTCGATCTGCGATCAGGGCATCAACGACGCCGCCATCCTCGCGCTGACCAAGCGCATCAACGGCGGCACGCACGGCCTCGACGACCGCAAGGCGAAGACGAAGAAGTTCGCCGGGTGGTCGGCATGAATCCTATCATGATCTACGCGGCGGCGGGCGCTCTCGTTGTCGGCGCAGTCGCGGGCTACAAAGTCCGCGACTGGCAATGCGACGCGGCGTACGCGAAGGCGTTGGAGAAGGCGGCAAAGCAGCGCGCCAAAGCGGATATCATCCTTGACACGAAGTCAGCAGCCTATGAGGAAAAACGTGCCGAAGCCGATGTGCGCTCCGTCGAGCGGATCAACACCATTCGTGAGATTTACCGCACGGTGCCTGCCGCTGCTGCCAGTTGCGCTCCTCCTGACGACGCTGTCCGGGTGCTCGTCGAAGTCATCGGTAATCCAGACACTGAGGCCGCCGCCGGCAAATCTGGCGAGCCCGTGTTCCCGATTAAGCAATCCGCCCAACCCCTTCCTTGATCCGGCGCGACTGCTGTGGGAGAAGGACGTGATCGAGCGGAGGAATGACTGCGCGGAGAAACACCGGCTGACCATTGAGGCGTGGCGCGAAGCTAGTCAATTACCGCAAAAGTGATATAAGGACATCCCATGGCCACGACGATGACCTTCACGACGCTCCAGCAGGACGTGCGGCGCTATCTTGAGCGCGGCACGACCTACGCGTCTGACCCCGTCGTCTTCGAGCAGATCCCGCGCCTGATCAATCTGGCTGAGCGGCGCATCGCGCGCGAACTCAAGGTGCAGGGCTTCATCAACGTCGTCAGCGGTACGCTGCAGAGCGGCGTGGCTGTCTACCCCAAGCCTGATCGCTGGCGCGACACGGTGAGCATTAACATCGGCACCGGGGCGAACAACAACACGCGCAAGGTGCTCCTGTCCCGCGTCTACGAGTATCTGCTGAGCTACTGGCCCGATCGCACCGCGACTTCGCAGCCGATCTTCTACAGCGACTACGACTACACGCACTGGCTGATCGCGCCGACGCCGAACGCCGATTACCCCTTCGAAGTGCTGTATTACGAGCTGCCGCCTCTCCTTGACGATGCGGTGCAGACCAACTGGCTCACCGACTATGCGCCGCAGCTCCTGCTCTACGGGACGCTGCTCGAGGCCACGCCGTTCCTCAAGAACGACGAGCGCATCCCGGTGTGGCAAAACATGTATGATCGGGCGGCGTCTATGCTCAACGGTGAGGATCTGGCCAAGATCCTCGACCGTTCGGCCGTGCGTAAGGAGGCTTGAGGTGACGAACACCTACACACAGATTTTCGGCGGCACGACGATCTACCCCTCGGACGTGACGTATCTGGCGCTTGCGCTGACGGCCGACATCACACTGGAGTGGCCGCTCGAGAGCAACGTCACGAACGCGCCAGCCGCGCGCATCATCGATGTGACGCCCACCGGCGCGTACTCCATCTTCCTGCCGCCCGCCGACGAGACGGGCACCGGCCAGACCATCCTGTTCAACAACCTCGGCCCGAACACCATTACGGTCAAGAACAGCGTGGGCGGCACGCTCCTGTCCATCGCGCAGGGCGAGCAGTGGCAAATCTACCTGACCGCCAACACGACGGCGGCCGGCACGTGGCGCACTTTCCGCTACGGCGCGTCCACGGCGCAGGCGCAGGCCTCGGCGCTGGCCGGCTTCGGCCTGACGGCCACCGGCTCGACGCTGTCGCAGTCCACGCCCGTCACGCTCTTCAACACCAACTACACCGCCGGTGCGCCTGATCGCGCCAAGATGTTTGTCTGGACAGGCGCACTCGGCATCCTGACGCTGCCCACCGCGTCTTCGGTCGGCACCGACTGGTTCATCGCCGTCCGCAACGGCGGCGCGGGCAACCTCGTCATCGACCCGCAGGGCCTTGAGACGATTAACGGCGCGGCGTCCCTGACGCTAACGCCCGGCGACAGCGCCACGGCAGTGACGGATGGCACCAGTTGGTACACGCTGGGCCTCGGCCAGAGCGCCCTGTTCGCCTTCGACTACACGTCGATCAACCTCGCCGGCCAGAGCGGCAACTACCAGCTGTCGGGCGCGGAGCTGAACCGCATCGCGTACGAGTTCACGGGCGCGCTGGCGGGCAACGTCGAGATCGTCGTGCCACAGACGACCCAGCAATACTGGGTGTCGAACAACACGACGGGCGGCTCCTTCACGTTGCGCGTAAAGACAAGCCCCCAGACGCCGGGTGTCTTTGTCGCTCGCGGCAGCCGCGCCATCCTGTATTCCGACGGAAACGTCGTCGTGAACGCCGAGACGGCAAGTCTCGCGGTGCCGATTGCCGTTAGTGACGGCGGCACCGGCGCAGTGACGGCGGGCAGTGCGCTGATCAATCTGGGCGGCACGTCTGTAGGCATCGGCTTGTTCACGGCGCTTACTACCAACGACGCGTGGACGGCTCTGGGTGTGGCTCCGGCGGGCACCGTAAACGGCGGCACCTTCTAAGTGGCGGAGAAAATCGTCCAGATACGGTCGCAGCCGGGCATCAAGCGCGACGGCACCAAGTTCGAAGGCGATAACTACGTCGACGGGCAGTGGGTGCGCTTTCAGCGCGGCCTGCCGCGCAAGATCGGCGGCTATCGTGCGATCAGCAAGTATCTGCGCGAGGTTAGCCGCGCGATGCACGAGTTCACGCAGAACAGCCTGACCTACGTACACAGCGGCTCGGCCAATATCGTCGAGCGCTTCTACATCGACAACGGCTTCAACACGTCCGTCATCACAAACCGGACGCCGGTAACGCTGGCGGCTGATCCGAACAATATGTGGCAGTTCGACGCCATCGCCGCGCCGGGCCTCGGCGGCATGCAGCTCGTGGCGCAGGTCGCGCCGAACCTCGAGTGCATCTGCAATGCGGACGGCGGGCAGCTCTTTTACGGCGACCTATTCGGCACCGCGCCGCTGCAGCCGGTGACCAACCTGCCGACCGGCTACAGCCTGTCTGGCGGCGTGGCCGTGCTGCATCCCTACACGTTCATCTTCGGCAACAACGGCTACGTGGCGTGGTCAGTGGCGGGCGATCCCACAGACTACACCAGCCTCGGCTCCGCTGCGGCCAACATCGCCTCGCAGAAGATTGTGCGCGGCGTGGCGCTGCGCGGCGGGCCGGGCAACTCGCCGTCCGGCCTGTTCTGGTCGGCGGACTCGCTGGTGCGCGCTTCGTTCGTCGGGGGCGACGCCATCTTCCAGTTCGACACGATCAGCACGCAAAGCTCGATCCTCGGCGCGAACACCGTCATTGAGTACGACGGCATCTTCTACTGGTGCGGCACTGACCGCTTCCTGATGTTCAACGGCGTCGTGCGCGAGGTGCCGAACGACCTCAACCTGAACTACTTCTTCGACGGCCTCAACCAGTCGCAGCGCCAGAAGGTGTTCGCGATGAAGGTGCCGCGCTACGGTGAGATCTGGTGGTGCTATCCGCGCGGCGAGGCGATTGAGCCGTCGCACGCCGTCATCTACAACGTGCGCGAGAACACGTGGTACGACTGCGAGCTGCCCAACGGCGGCCGCAGCGCGGCCGTGTCGCCGACGGTCTTCCCCAAGCCGATCATGACCGGCGTCGTGCCGACTGCGGCGGGAGAAGAAGTTCGCTTCACCGAGGCTAACGGCACGCGTATCACGGAGGGCAGCGACACGCGTATAACGCAGGAAAGTGGCGCGGATCAGTATCGCCTGTGGGTGCATGAGGTGGGCGTGGACGACATCGACGGCATCAACATCCAGCCTGTGCTGAGCTACTTCGAGACGGGCGATCTGTCGCTGCCGGTGATAAGCCAAGAGAACAAGGCGCTGCAGGTGTTGATGGTTGAGCCCGACTTCGTGCAGAGCGGCGACCTGACCATGCGGGTCACCGGCCGCGCCAACGCGCGGTCGCCCGAGGTGTCAACGGAGCCGCACACCATCTACGAGACGCCGCCGACGCCGCAGGATCAGGTCGTCTACTTCAAGACGCAGCGGCGCGAGCTGCGCTTCCGCTTCGAGAGTAACGCCATTGGCGGTGACTATCAGATGGGCTTGATGCTGGCGCACCTCCAGCCGGGCGACTCCACCGTTATCGGATGATGCATGAGTAAGACACTCGACATAGATTTTCTCCGAGAATGTCTCACGTACGAGGAGGCATCTGGGAAGCTGTTCTGGAAGAAACGCCCCCTCGCGCACTTCGCAAACACCAATGCTTGTGGCGTCTGGAACAGCAAGCACGCCGGGACTACAGCGGGATCACCGAATATAAAACGGCGTTGGTCAACTAAGATAGGTGGCGAACTGTACCAGAACCACCGTCTTGCGTGGGCGCTACACTACGGGCGTTGGCCAGAAGAGCAGATAGACCACATAAACGGCAACCCGGAGGACAACGGGATAGCCAATTTGCGCGTTGTCACTAACGCTGAAAATCAACGTAACGTCAAACAAAAGCGGAACAACACTTCGGGGGTAACAGGCGTGAGTTGGCACACGAGGGGGCGCGTGTGGTGCGCGACGATCCGGGCTGACGGGCGGCAAAAGCATCTCGGCCAGTTCTCCGATTTTGACACCGCTGTCGCCGCGCGCAAGGCCGCAGAGCGTGAGTACGGCTACCATCGCAACCATGGGCGAGTGCCATGATCGACCCGCGCGGCATGCAATTGATTGATTGGGCCGATAGCGTTATATTGTCCGTTGGAGATGCGTGGTCGTTTGGTCGGCTTGACGACGAGAACGAATGGCAAGACTGGGCGGTAGCCTTCTTGAAGGCGTCGCCCTTTTCAACACGCGCGGTGCCAGACCCATACCAATTCGATGACTGGCGCGAATGGGCAATGCGGGTCTACCCGATGCTTGAGGGACAGGGCTGATGCGTTTCGGTGAAGACAACTACGAGAATAACTTCCTCGACGACTTCTCCGGGTACGGCGGCTACGGCGGCCTGCCGGCCGCTACGACGTACACGCCGCCCGCCGCCACGTACTCGGCTCCGATGGCGCAGCCGATGGGCGCTGGGGCGCTTACGCCAGAACAGATCGCAGAACTGCAGGCGAGCGCTGCCCTGATGCAGCAGCGCATTCAGGCGGCCTCTGATCCTAACCGCAACGCCGCCTTCGACAAGTACGTTGCCGATCAGGCCGCGAAGGGCGTTGAGGTCGCTTCGACCTACACTGGCGGCGGTGGCCCGCTCGGCAGTGGCGGCATATTCGGCATAACTGATTTTGCTCCGGCTTTTGACCCAACGAACCCGGCGGGCACCACGGGGCAGGTAGTTCGTTTTGACCCGAAGCGAATGAATGCCCCGGTCGTTTTTCAGCCCGGCCAGCAATACGTGCTCACCGATGCCTCTGGCGAGAATGTCGTGGGCCGCGCTTCTTCGGTGGAGGAGCTACAGAAGCTCGCCGCCGCTAAAGAAAACATGCCCTACGGTTTTCAGTTGTATCGCGCGGACGAGCAAGGCGGGTATAAACCCGGCACGCAACTTTTTGGCGAGACAGACCCGCGTACTAAAGGATTGATGGGGGCCTTCGTAAATTACGGATTACCAATTGCGGCTGGTATTGCTACCGGAGGACTCAGTTTGATACCTGCAGCGGCGGCCTCTGCCGCCGCGTCAGGTGCCGCCAAACTGATGACCGGATACACACCAGAAGACGCGGCAAAAGCCGCAGCGATTGCGGGTGTTACGAGAGGCGTGCTAAAAGGCACTGGTCTTGAAGATAGCATTGGTGGTCTCTTATCGGCAAAAACCTCTGGGGTCACTTCTTCAGCTATCCCGGCCGGCGCGCTTTCTGGTGCACCCATGTCACTTATTCCAGCCGGCGCACTTGGTGGCGCTAGTGCGTCAGCCATTCCGGCTGCCGCATTCTCTGGCCTCACCAGCGCAGCGGCCGCGCCTGTGGTGGGCGAAATCCTTGTTCAAGGCGCGCGCAATGCCGTCAGCCCTGCGCTGGCTTCCGCAATCAGCGGCGGTTTGAGCACTCTCGCCCCCGCTGTATTCGACCCCAGCAGCATCCCGCAGTTTCAATCTCCCGACGTGGGCAACGCGGAAACTTCGCAGCAAAACGATTACCAGCCGGGTGACGATCCGATACTGACTTCTACCGCCCCCCGGCCAGTCTCGACGACCGTGCCGCCTCCGGGCGGTGCTTTGTCTGCGGTTTCTGACGCCATCCGTTTCATCGTCGATCCGGCGGAGGTCGCGGGTCAGATCGCCACGCAGGCGGCCACAACGGAAGAACCAGAAGCGTTGGCCGAGGCAGACCGCATTAAACGATTCGAGGCGGAAGCAGCCGCTGCTGCCGCTGCTGCCGGCACTGGCGCTCTTTCTGCTGCGGAAGGTACACTTGAGGCAGAAGCGTTGGCCGAGGCGGATCGCATTAAACGGTTCGAGGCGGAAGCAGCCGCTGCTGCCGCTGCTGCCGCTGCTGCCGGAGGGACTGGAAGCGCCAGCGATACCAGCAATACCAGCACCGATAAGAAAGACGGCGTACTGTCCAAGATCAACCCGGTGCGCGCGGGCCTATCGGCGTTGGCCGGCCTCGTGTCCTTGCTGGGTAGCGGCGGGGGCAAAGGCGGCGGGAACGTACCCACGGGCAACGCCGGTGCCGGCACGCGCGCCTCGCTCGATCCGATCTTCAGCGCGAAGCTGCCTGCGCCGAGCGCCCAGTATTCGGGCGCGTCCCTCGCACCCCGCGACATGCGCGGCGTGGACTTCGCGCGCTACGGCTACGGCCCCGGCGCGTCGTTCTTCGAGAACGTGCCGCGCAACCCGGAAGAGTACCGGGCGGCTCTGGCGGCCAACAGCCGCCCATCGCGGCCTTCAGGCGCGCTGAACCTGCCGCCGGTCACACTGCCCCCGGCGGCGGAGGGCGGCACTACCGCAGATCCCACGGCCTCTGCCACCAGCCTCATCCGCACCTACATCCCGTCCGCCACGGACGCGGAAATCGCGGAGTTCTTGGCGACCGAGGAGGGCATCCAGTTCCTCACCAATTTCGGCGCGCCCGTTCCCCGCGCACGTGGCGGTTCCATGCGCGGCAGCGGCACCTCGCGCAACAGCTACGCCGTCAAGGGGGCCGGCACCGGCCGCAGTGACGAGATCCCCGCGCTGCTGAGCGACGGGGAGTATGTCATCGACGCCGAGACGGTCGCCATGCTGGGCGACGGCTCCAGCGAGGCGGGCGCAAAGCGCCTCGATGACTTCCGCATCAACGTCCGCAAACACAAGGGCCGCAACTTGGCCAAGGGCAAGTTTAGTGCTAATGCTAAACGGCCTGAAAAATACCTCGCTGGAGGCCGCGCGTAATGTCCGCTGAAACTTTTATCGCTGACGGCCGGCCGGCCAACGCGAACCCCTACGCCTCGACCGAACAGTCGGTGCTGCCGGACTACTACACCGACGCGGCGATGCAGACCCTCGCCAACCAGCAGGCGTTGTCTGCGCGGCCGACGCCCATCTATCCGGGGCCGCGCATCGCCGACTTCACGGCCATGCAGAACATGGCCTTCGACCAGACGCCGGGCGCGGCGAGGGCCTACGAGCCGTACTTGGCGCAGGCCGGCCGCAGCACTGCCGACGTGACGCAGCAGTTCATGAACCCCTACACCAGTCAGGTCGTTGACCGGATCGGGCAGATGGGCACGCGCGCCCTCAACGAACAGATCCTGCCCGGCATTGAGGGATCGATGATCCGCGCCGGCCAGTTCGGCGGCACGCGGCAGGCCGAGCTGATGGGTCGCGCCGTCCGCGAGGCCACCGAGGGTATCTCGGCGCAGCAGTCGCAGGCGCTGGAGCGTGGCTACGCGCAGTCGCTGGGCGCGGCTCAGCAGGAGCAGACGCGGCAGGGCGGCTTGGCCTCGCTGGCGCAGCAGCTCGGCCTGCGGGGCGTGGACGCGTTGCAGACGGCGGGCGGCCTCCAGCAGGGGCAGACGCAGCGCAACCTCGACCTCGCCGTCTCGGACTTCGAGCGGCAGTTCAACGCGCCGCAGGAGAACATCAATAATCTGATCAAGACGTTGCAGGGTATCGGAGGCGCGATGCCGAAGGGCGTCCTGAAGCAGGGCTACGGCACGGAGCCCACGAAAGTTGGGCCGTCGGGTCTGGAGTCGGGCGCAGCAACCGCTCTCACCCTTTACGCTTTGCTCGAAAAGTTTGGTCTTTTCCCCACGAAACCCTGACGGAATTGGTCACATGGAAGACGAAGACTTCACCAACCCACTCGACTTCGCCACCCTCTCGGGCATGGCGCGGGACGCAGACGTGAAGGTGCAAGAGCAGATCAAGAACTACCGTGACATGATCACGGCGGGCACGAAGCGCATGCGCGAGCAGCGCCTCGGCCCGTCCAACACCGAGTTCTTGCTCTCCCTCGCTCAGGCCATCGGCTCGCCCACGACCACCGGCAAGTTTGGCGAGCGCATGGCCTTGGTCGCCGGCACCCTCGGCGGCCAAGAGAGCGCCCGGCGCGAGGCGGAGCTGGCCCGCGCGGACACGCTTGAGAAGCTCGGCCTGAAGGGCGCGGAGTTCGAGCTGGGCGCGGCCCAGACGCGCGCGAACACGTTGGCGACTTTGATGGCGCGGCAGGCGGCCGCGAACAAGCGGCCACGGGGCACGTGGTCTGAAAATCTCGGTCAGTTTGTGTCGGAAGACCAGCCCGTTCCTACGCAGACCAAAGTTAACGTCGGCGGCATGGTGCTGACACAGTACACTGACGGCAATCTGTATCTGTCCAACCCGGACGGCTCGAAGACCGTGTATACCCGCGCCGGCGAAAAAATCAGAGACATTCCGGCGGGAGGCGCACGATGAGCGGGCCAGATCGTATTGACATGAGCGGCGCTCGTTGGAGCGGGCCGGCAGCCAACAAGGCGGGCCAACAAGATGTCACCTTGCAGGGAGACGTGCTGGCCAATGTTCAGAAGGGGCAAGCCATTCAAAAGGGCAAGGCTACGCTGCCCTACGAGGGCGCAACGGCAGCCGCCCAACTTGAAGCTCTCAGGTTGCGGAACGAAGAACTTGAGCGCCAAATATTAAAGGCTGAAAAAGGCGAGGCACTTGCAGGCGATGACAAGACGCGTCTGATCACAGACGTAGACGCCTATGAAAGGCTGATCAGCGCCATCAACAAGTTCGACCCGGACTACGTTGGCACGGTACTTGATTTCCCCGGCGAAGTTGAAAACGTCATCCAGAGGCGTGTAAAAAGCGACTTCGGGACACCGGGGCAGGCCGATTTCTGGTCGCAGGTGAAATTCCTCGACATGCTGTCGCGGAACAAATATTTCGGCGCGTCATTGACGCCCGGAGAAAAGGCTTCCTACGCGGAAACCACAATCTCGCCGGGTGATACCGCCGACACGGCTTTGGCCAACCTCAAGCGCCGCGCTGAGACAGTACGCGCCGGCATTCAACGGAATGTCCGCAGCTTGGTGGAGGGCGGCTATCGCCCCGCGCAGGTCAACGCGCAACTCGGCCAATACCTCCCCGATCTCAACCCGCGTTGGTTGCCCGCCGATAGCGAGCGGCTCCTCGCTGATTACGCCAGCCAGAAAGACTTCGACCCCAAGGTCTACGGGCAGATGATGTCGAAAATGGCAGAAGCCAGTGGCATTCGTCTGGAACCGGCACAGGTTGAGGCGGCGGCAAATACAGTGGCAGCGAAGCGGGCGAAAGGCGCTACCAGCTTCGGGGGCACGGCTATCTACCAAGGCCTCGCTGCGCCCACTGAAGAGAAGGACGATCAGGCACCGCCTGCCGCAGCCCAAGGGCCGACCGATGGCGGCGCACCGGGTGGCGGTAACGATGGCCTCGGCTGGGGTGAGACCCTCGGCGGAGCGGCACTCAACCTCGTGCCTAGCACGATCAATGAGGTGCGCGGTATCGCTGAAGCCGTTCTGGATCCGATCACCACGGCCAAGTCGGTCGGTGCTCTGGGCGGCGCGCTGCTCAGCAAAATGGGCGTTGCCAAATTCGACGAGAGCAGCGCCGACGCGCTCGGCCAGTACTACGTCGACAAGTACGGCAGCATGGAAGGTTTCAAGCAGGAGCTGGCCACGAACCCCGCCAGCATCTTGGCCGACGCTGCGGTAGTTCTGACCGGCGGCACGGGAGTGGTAACGAAGCTCGGTCTCCCCGCCAAGATCGCCCGGTTCGGCCCCCGCGCGGCCACGGCGCAGCGCATTGCCGGGCAGATCGCTCGCAACGTCGATCCGATCACCGCGACGACCAACATCCTCGGCAAAGCCGTTCCTGCGACCGTCAGGGGTGCGGCCAATCTCACGGGGCGAGCGGTCAGTAATGTGCTTGGCACCACGACTGGCGCAGGCGGCGAGGCTGTGCGCGAAGCCGCGAGGGTTGGCTTCGGCCGCAGCGCGGCCGGTGCCCCCACAGACCAAGCGACCTCGTTCCTCGACGCCATGCGCCGCCCCGGCGCGTCAGCGGACGAACTCGTGCAACTCGCGCGGGACGGCGTGTCGAACCTGCGCCAGCAGGCCTCGCAGCGCTACGTGGACAAGATGCAGCAGTTCGGCCGGAACCCGGTGCCGCTCGACATCACCAATGTTCGCCAGCGTATCGCGGCCATCAAGCCCAAGAGCTACGATACGTGGCGCGACAGCCAAGGGCCGCGTCCCGCAGACCACCGCGCGTGGGAGACGATGAACCAGTTTGTGGACGAGTACGCCTACAAGGCAACGCAAGACCCCACGCTGCTCGACCCGCTTGCCATCGATCAGTTCAAGCAAGACCTCTATGACGTTGGATCAAAGGTCGGCGGTGCCTACGACCGTGACGCTGCGCGCATCGCGGGCACCGCGTATGGCGCGGTGAAGGACGAGTTGGTCAAGCATGATCCGCTCTACGCCGACATCATGAAGGACTACGAGAACGCAAAAATAGAGGCGGATAAGCTCGAAAGCACATTTAGCCTTGGGGCTGCGCGTGGCAAACAGCCGAATGTCGAGAGCGCCGGCCGTAAACTGACCAGCATCTTCCGCAACAACGTCAACACCAACTACGGGAGCCGCACAGCGCAAGCGGAGCGGCTGGCCGACTTGGACACGACTGGGCGGCTGTTCCCGATGCTTGCTGGTCAGTCGCTGTCGTCCGGCTTGGCGCGCGGCATCCAAGGCGCGTTCGCCAGAGCGGGGGCGACCAGCGGCGCAGCCGGTATTGGCCTCGACATGATCCCGATGGCACTCGACGTGCCGGGCTATATCAGCGGCTATAACCTTGCCGCGTTGCCGCTGATGTCGCCCCGCACCGTAGGTGAGGCGGCCTACTACGGCGGGCGCGGCGCTGGCGCGGCGTCGAAGGCTCTTGAGCCAGTCACTTCGCGCGTTGGCAATACCGCCGACTTTTTGTCTCGGAAGCAAAAGCAGTACCGCACGCCGCTCATGAGCGCCGGAACCGCCGGCATGAACCTAGAGGCCATGCAAGAGCCGGCAGAAGCCAAGTACGATCCCGAGACGGACACGTTCATCCTGCCTGACGGCCGCCGCGTTCGCCCGGACGGCACGCCGGTGAAAGAGCCCGAAGGCATGTATCGTGGCGGCATGATGGAACTCGCGAGGAAGTATCGCTGACATGCGCTACGATTACACCAACGCCGGCCGGACGCTTGGCCAAGGCCTGACCTACGGTTTCGGCGACGAGATCGAGGCCAAGCTGCGGACGTTGCTCGCGACCGATCCGGCTGCGTACCGGCGCGAAGTCGAGCGCATCCGCGCGGCGCAGGCGCAGTACGCCGAGGCCAACCCCAAGGCGGCCATGGCGCTGGAAGGCGCGGGCATCCTCGGCAGCGCGATGTTGACGCCGGAACTGGCCGCCGCGAGGGGACTGGGCGCTCTGTCGCGCGTTGCGCCTCGGGCGTCGAAGTTCGTTGCCGGTGGCATCGATGACGCGCTGCAGGGGGCTCTGTACGCCGCAGGTCAGGCTGAAAACGTGCAGGACATCCCGCGATCGATCCGGGAGGAAGCCCCGATCAATGCGGCCTTCTACGGGGGCGCGTCAGGCTTGGGTTACGGCGCGAAGAAGGCCCTGTCTACCCAGCGCGCTCTCGCCGCACGGCAGCGCCTGAACGACCTTCTGTCTGTCTTTTCGCGGGGGCGGTAATGGCTAGACCCAAGAGTGCGAAGCGCCGCGTCGTCGAAGGCATCGCGGACTTTGCTGTCAACGTGCTGCCCGAAGACCTCGAGGCCCGCGCTCGCCGGGCGTTGGGCTTGGAGGTGCCGGGTAAGGCCGCCCCGCCGAAGCAACTCGCGCTGCCTGCGCCGCCGAAGCAGCTTGCGCTGCCCGCGCCGGGGCCGGGACTGCCCAAGTTCGCAGCCAAGCCGCGCGGCGGCCAGTTCTGGGCAGACAAGAATATCGGTGCCATGCGGCAGTCTGATCTTGGTGTTAAGATTACAAAACTGCCTGACACCGACACTTGGGCTGTCCGAGGTGAGGACGGAAGATTAAAACTTTTTGGTAACGAGGATGAGGCGCGCACATACGTCAATCGCGTCGTGAGCGAGGCCAATCCTAACATATCGCCGGAAAAGGCAGTACGGAGGATCGCAGATGATGCGTTGCGTCTTGCTCCGGACGCGCAGGGCCCGCTTTCCCAACTTCAAAACTGGTTCAACAAAGCAGCTCCGAAATACATCAAGAGCGATTTCGGGACGCCTGATGACCCGATGCGCGCGCTTGCTGAAAGCGGTTCTCTTCACGTCGGGCTCAGCCCGGATGAGTGGTCTGAGGCTGCTAAAAAGGTTCTCAAACAGCAGACAATCGGGGACGTGATCGGCCTTAACGATCCGTATGTCCCGAAGGGCGCTTTCCCGGGCGCTGGATACGACTACCGGGCGAACGTATTGCTCAACATGCCATGGCTCGAAAAGGCTCCGGTAACAGACAAGCTCTACGGCATCGCGGACACGCGAACTTTGCAAGAGCAGATGGGGATGAACCATCTCTTGGACGAGATGAAGAACGCCCTCGATCCGCGCAGCGGACTGCCCCCAGAGCTATTGCTGCGCCCGGAAAGTCTCGACCGCATGAGCCTTCCGGCGGCCGCTGAGCGCGTCGGCAGGATCAACCAGTTCCGCGTCAAGGAGATGGAGCGCGCCGCGTTGAGCAACCTCGACAGCCCGGCCGTGCGGACGTTCAAAGAATATGCCGACGACAACCCTATGGGGTTGCGCTGGACGGAATTGAAAGCGCCAGATTTAACGCCAGAAAGTTTACCTGAAGGGTGGCGCTACGAAGATGGCTACTATGTCTCGCCTAAAGGTGATTATCTTCAGTCTCACCCAAACGAAAGCGCAGCCGAAAGAGATTTAAGAGAAGCCCTCAAGTACGAGGGCGACACGATGGGTCACTGCGTCGGCGGCTACTGCGATGATGTCATGGGAGGCCGGTCGCGCATCTTCTCGCTGCGCGACGCCAAGGGCGAGCCGCACGTGACGATTGAGACTAAAAAATCCGCGAGCATGCCATACGATGTATCTCGTGAAATCGACGACCGCGTGTGGGGCGAAGCCAACGCGCAGGGTTTTGAGACTACGCGCGAGTGGGAGCGTTTCCTAGACACTCGGCGGAAGGAGCTGGGTGCCGAGTGGCGGCAACAACAACCTGAGAGCATCGTCCAGATCAAGGGCAAGCAGAACCGCGCGCCGAAGGACGACTACCTGCCCTTCGTGCAGGACTTCGTAAAGAGCGGCCAGTGGGGCAACGTCGGTGATCTGGGCAACACCGGCTTGGTCAAGCTGCCGGACGGGCGTTACATCACGCAGCAGCAAGCGGAAGAAGTTCTCTCCGGGGTGCATCCCTCGTACCGGATTTCACCAAATGAGATTTCTCGCATCGGCCAAGGTGATAGCTGGTGGAGCGAAGTTGCTCCCCGTTTCGAGGGCTACGCCGTCGGCGGCCGCGTGTCCGCAGATCGCTGCTTCAGCCGCAACCCGATGTCTGTTAAGAAGGCCCGTGGCGGTCTCGCCGTGAAGAGGAGTGCCGAGTGTGGCTAAACCCAAGGGTGTGAAACGTCAGGTCGTCGAGGGCATCACTGGCGGCCTGAAGGATATGTACGACATGTACGGCAAGCCCATCGTCGATGAGGTGGTGTCCGTCCTCGGCCGCGACGCCGAACCTGAGATGGTCAAGAAGGCCGTGGCGCAGCGCGCGGCGGCCGCAGCGCCACCGAAGCCGGCGGAGAAGCCGGCGAAGAAGGCCCGGCCGCCCAAATACCAAGCCGTTGAGCCAGTCGCGCAACCGCACCCAGAATTAGCCGACGTACAGTTCCCACAAGGTGCGGGGTTGGGTGGGTCGTTCGCGATTGCCAACCGCGTACCCATTGTCGGCCGTCGCCCGTTCATGGCGCAAAGCCGTAAAGGATACTCCGGTTTGTCGGGCAGCGTCCCGGCCAATCGCGTTACCGCTGACATCCAAAACGTCGTCAACATGCGCCCCGAGGTTGTAATATCGCCCGAAGAGATAGCCAAAAAGTACGGTTCCGGCATCCCCCTCATCGGGGATAAGCTGGTTGCCGGCACCGCTTTACGACGTGTCAATGATCGCCCCCAAGTAGGTGAGACTTTGTCGATGGGCGGCCCCGGCTATTCGCGTCACGCCGAAGCCCTCGGCGGGTTGGAGGCGTGGAAGAGCTCCCCGGCCGTTATCGCCGGCCTCGAAACCATGCGAAAAAGCGGCGAAGACCTGTACGGGAAGCCGGTGGCTGGCATTTACACCACGATGGGGGCTACTGGCCTCGATCAGTCTACCTCGATGATGGACTTGCTCGGCAGGCAGTTGGCTGCTGGCGGTGTCCGCGAGGCTGATCTTTTGGATTTTGACACGGCTGTCAAAGGTATCCTCGGGGAAGACGCGGCTGAAAATTTCATCGGGTTTGCCAAAGACCCGATGGCCGCCGCAGCGCAACTGAACGACATTTCGAAGGTTAGGATGCCGCAGCGTACTGCCATTCAGAAACTACTCGACCAAGCATCGGCGCTCGAAAAAGGCTTCCCCGACATCGGCTCAAACCGTGTCGCTCTGTCCGTGCCAGAATTGCTGTATGCCCCCGAAGGTACGTCAGGCCGCGCCATAATGGGCCTCACCCCTTCCGGTACGGCAAGCGGGCGTAACTCAATCCCCGTTGTGCACCCTAACTACCCGGCAACACTATCCGGGGTTTACGAGGGGCGCACCGAGTTTGGCGTACCGCGCGAATTGATGTTCTCTAGCTACTACAACGCTATGCAAAAACTCGCCGACAAGGGCTACACCCCTACGCAAATCCAAGCGTATCTGTTCCAACGCACCCCAGTAGAGGCCAAAGAAGCCTTCGGGTCAGACCCCCGCATCCAGCAATTTGACCAAGAGTGGGTGGACAACATGTCGAAGTATCTTGAGGACATTAGGAAGTACGGCGAGGAACCCTACGCTCGAGGCGGTCTCGCCGTTCGGCGTCGTCCAGCACCTTTTGCGGTACGTCAACCCCCTCGTCCTCGCAAAAACCGCAAGGCATAGTCCACGGCATGTCGTGAGGACAGGCCTCAAGGTCTACCTTCTTCATCACTTCGCCCTCTCAATGATCCGCTGGCCGAAGAAGACGATCTTCTCGCCGTCGTAAACCACGCTGTCCTGACCCGGCTTGCCCCGGCCCTGCCGCAGCGCCGCGACGCGCCACGCCGCCTTGAAGGCGTTGCCCACGTCGTACTCCATACCCAGCGCCTCGATGATGTCGTTGCACTCGGCCACGTACGGCGCGCCGCCGGACGTGGGCCGATCAACGCGCACTTTGTAATACCCGCTGCTGCCACCGGTCAGCTTAGACACAGGCGACGTGTGCCCATCAAAGCAGGACACCGCTTCGGGCATCGTCCGGTGCTGCATGCCGCATGTTGTACACGTGTAGCTCATTTCTTCCTCCCTCGGATGGTTGGTTGGAATGTGTGCATCTGGGCCTTAGCTTTGACGTAGGCTTCGTGCGCTGCTTCCGGCGTCGAAAACAGCCCAAGATGATACTTTTTCCCGGCTACTCTTATCTGGGCCTTCCACCGATTGCCGGTATGGCAGCTCGCACCAAGTAAACCTGTCTTGCTGTGCCGCCGCGCCTCTCCGATGTTTTGCTGGTTCTCCGCTCTGGTGGCTTCACGTAAGTTTTCGATCCTGTTGTCGTGCCGTATGCCGTTTATGTGGTCTATTTCATACGCGGGGAACACGCCGTGCGCCCACAACCACACAAGGCGATGTTCTTGGTAGCGCACTTTGTCTACCATGATTTGCCTGTAGCCGTTATTGGTCAAGCGACCGGCGATCTGCCCCGGTTTTACAGCTCTTGATCTTGGGCGAACCCAGTACAGATGCCCCTCTTCTCCGTTGTATAGGAAGAGATGTTCTAGCCTGTTTTTCGTAATCATAGCTTTCTTCGTTTCAGAGCTTCCAGTAATATTTCTTGAACCGTCTTCTTTGTTGTCAGACGTTCCATTACCATATCATCTACCGTGTTCCGTGCCAATATGCGATACAGAAAAACGGGCCGATCGTACCCGGCTTGTTTCTGGCGCATCGGGCCGATGCGCTCGATGATCTGCATGTCATTTTCGAGGTTCCAATCCACCCCGTAGAATGCGAGGATGTTGCCGCCGTCGGCGAGGTTCAGGCCGTGGCCCGCCGATGCAGGGTGAGCGAAAAGTAGTTCGATTTCCCCCCGGTTCCACCGTTTGATCGTATCAGGGTCAGCGTCCAGCACCCGGCCTTTAGGGTAGCGCTTGCGTAGCCGGGCCAAGTCGTGTTTGAAATTGTAGGCCACCAAGACGGGCGCGCCGTTGGCCTCCTCAATGACGCTGTCCAGCGCCTCCAGCTTGGCATCGTGCACCGCCTCCCAGTTGCCGTACTCGTCGGTGTACAGCGCCCCGTTGGCGAGCTGCAAGCACTTCTGCGTCCGCACTGCCGCGTTGGCCGCCTCAACGCCCTCTGCGCCGATGACGGTGTACATCTCCTCCTCCATCTCGTCGTACGCGCGGCGCGCCGCAGGCGGCAGATCGATGTAGAGCGGCGTGGTGATGGGCTCATCGACCTGCAGGCCGCGCACGGTCAGGCAGATGTCCTTCAGCCGCTCCTGCACCTCCTCCTGCGTGTGGTCGTAGGGCACGAGGCTGTAGCCGTCGTAGCCCTTGCGGAACCAGCGCTCGCTGAAGGCGGAGAAGGTCTGGCCCAGACGCTTGCCCTTGTCGAGGAACCAGACCTGTCCCCAGAGATCCTTCACGCCATTGGGCGCAGGGGTGCCTGTCAGGCCGATGAAGCGCGTGACGTGCGTGTGGGCCACCTGACCCAGCGCACGCGCCCGTGAGCCGCCCTGACGCAACCTGAAGGACTTCAGGCGGGTGAACTCGTCGGCGATGACCGTCTTGAACGGCCACGCGTCGCCCAGCGTCTCTCGGAGCCACACAAGATTGTCGTAGTTCGTTGTAAAAATGTCGGCCGGCGTGTCAAGCGCCGCTTGACGCTGCTTAGGCGTGCCGGTGATGACGCTGACGCGCAGGTGCGACAGGTGGGGCCACTTCTTGACCTCGTCCGGCCACGTCGATCGGGCGACGCGCAGCGGTGCCAGCACCAGCGCCGGGTACACGTCCTCGACCACGGAGAGCGCCTCCAGCGCCGTCAGGGTGGTGACGGTCTTGCCGCCGCCCATGGGCATCCACAGGGCGGCCCTGCGCTCCTTGTACAGGTGCGCGAGGGCCTCCTTCTGGTAGTCGTGCGGCTTGAAGGTCACCAGCCCCACCGTTCTGCACAGATGGGGCCGATGCCGCGAGCGACGCTCTCGGGGTTGGTCAGCTCGCGGCCGCAGCACGAGCACTGGCCGAACTCGTGGCCGTGGGCGGTGGCGGCAGCGGCCGGATCGGCGGCGACGCGGGCGACAGTCTCGCTGTCGGCGGCGGTGCAGTCGCGCGAGGTGATGAACCGGTCATCTTCCGTGATCTTGCCGAGGTACGTGTCGTCGCTGGCGCGCACGACGTAGATGGCACCAGCGTTGCGGCCGGTGGCCGGAGCCAGCGAGAACTGAACATCGGCGATACGCAGCTTCGGGCGCTTCAGGTGCTGCACGGCGCTGTCGAAGCCGGCGCGGATCTTGTCCATGGTCAGGACGGGCGCGGCGGCGTCGCGGGTGGCCTTCTCGGCGGCCCACTGGGCCTTGCGCGCGGCGCTCTTGGCGGCGGCGTTGCGGACGGCAACTTCCTGACGCTCGGTCAGGCTGCCGTACTTGATCAGGGCGGCCAGCATGTCGGCGTGGAAGGTGAAGTCGCCGGTGACCGGCTGGCGCAGCCACTCGGCCTCGACCGGGTTGGCTTCGAGCCACGCGGCGGCCTGATCAGCGGCGCTGGCGGCGGCCTTCGCCTTGCGGGCGTCGGCGGCGTCACGGGCCTTGGCGCGGTCGTCGCTGCTGGTCTTGAAGAACTGCTCGCCCTTGCCCTTGCACTTGAAGCAGTTGCCGACAACGCGGCCGGTGTAGCTGCGGAACACGCCGCTGCCACGGCAGGCCGGGCAGGTTTCCTTGAACTGGCGGGTGTTGGCGATCTGGGCGTCGGCCAACACGGTGTCAAACGCGACGGGCGCGGCCACGGCGGCCGGGGCGGTCAGGCCGAAGATGTCGAAGACATCGTCGTTGAGGTCATCGTGCGAGCAGTTGGTCGAGTTGCACATGGTAGGTCTCCGTTGCTGATATGCAGTATGTGACACATGCAACGTCAGGTTTCAACCCCCAAATGCAAAAAAGTTTGGGGCGACCCGGAGGCCGCCCCGATGTCAGAAGAAGCGCAGAACGTGCAGCTCGTTCAGGGTGTCAAACCGCCGCACAGAGGAGCTTCCAGTACCCCAGTTGGTTGAGCAATAGGCCGCGATGTTGCTCTGCAAGATGTTTACGTCGAAGTCGGCGTAGGGAATCTGCGCGGTCTCTTCGGGCTGCAGATTTTCAATGTGGGGCAGGAAGTGTGCGCGGGTCGTGCCACGCGGGTAGAGGCCCGGCCCCCTGCGCCTGACCTTGGGTGGCGGTGCCAGCTCCAGCGTGCCGTACGTCTCGCCGTCATAAACAACGGCATACTGAGCGCCGGCAGCTTTGAGCATAATCATAGCGCGCTTGACGGTGATGTCTTGGATCGTCGGTTCCATGTCAGGGTCTCCTTTTTTGTTGCTGACATGCGACACATAAGTTGCACAACTCTAAGTTGCAAGCCCCTCCCGGACTTTTTTTACAATCTCGTCGATCTCCTCAATCGACCGGGCGATGAAGACCGGCACGCCGTCGCCGCGCATGCGCTCGATCTCGCGCTGCTGGTGGCCGCTGAGACGGTCGCCGTCCGCCTTGATCTCGATGAAAGCGGCGCGCGGCCACGTCCACCACACGAAGCAGTCAGGGCAGCCCCTGCGGCCCTCCCAGCGCGTCTTGCGGTATTGACCCCCGCTCTTCTGCACGACGTGCTTGAGGTGATCTTGCAGCTTGCCGGCGGGCGTCACTCGGGCTGCCTCCCCGCCGACCAGTTCGGCGGCACGCGCACGTGGCTGTTAGGCACGCACCAAATCTCGCCGGATGTGTCCAAGGTCACAACCCACAGCAGGTTGTGCTCCTGCCCGTAGTCGATCACGGCCAGCGCCAGACCGCGCCCCTTGGGCGTATCCATCGGGATCGAGGGGTTGAGCTGCGTAAACATCAGTCCTTGCGGTAACGGTACGCCTCGAAGCCGGCGGCGGCAAGGGGCAGGCCGGCCGACCAGCTCGGGTTGGTCGCCATGAGCGCGGCCAGCCCGTTGCTGCTGTACGCCGGCTCGTCCGGCGTCTCGCAGACCAGCTCGTCGTGCACGCGGATGCAGACGCTGTAGCCGGCCTCCTCGGCGCGCAGCATGCCGTGCATGAACACGTCGCGCGCGATCGCCTGCACGGCATTCTCGACCAGCTTGCCGCCGTAGGTGTCGAGACGCTGCCACTTGCGCGTGAACTGGTTGATGCCCTCGTACGACAGGCTGGCGCTGTCCGACACCTCCGGGTGCGGGTAGCACAGGTAGCGGCCGCTCGGCAGCTTCATCCGCAGCCACGCGATGCCCTGCGCGTCCGACTTAACGTCGAATGTGATCAGGTCGCGCACGGCGAAGCTCTCACCCAGTTTGTTGATGGCCGACCGCGCGGCCGCCTCCATGTCGTACCACAAATTGCACGTGCGCGGGTGGGCCTTGCGCCACGCGGAGACGATCTTTTGGATGGCCTCGTCGGTCATGGCGTCGAAGACCGCGCCGCCCATCGCCCGGTACGCGCCGACGCCGCCCTGATAGCCTCCCGCGAGCTCAGGCACCTTGCCCTGCAACTGCCGCTCGGCCTTGGTGATGACGCCCGGATCTTTGCCGAGAATGCGGCCGGCGGTCACCTTGTACAGGTCGTGCCCCTCGCCCCGGTCGTAGGCCTTGAACGCGGTGACCTTCCAGTCCTCTCCGGCCAGCCACGCCAGCACGCGGCCTTCGATGTTGGACAGGTCGGCGATGACCAGCTTGGTGCCCTCGGGGGCGACCAGCGCCCCGCGCACTGCAAAGGCGCAGCGCTCGCTGACGTTGTCCCAGATCAGGTGCTCGCAGTCCGCCTTCATGGCGGCCACGGTCGTCGCCTGCACCGCGTCGTCGAACCAGTCAGGCGATCGCGGCAGGTTCTGCGGCTGGAACAGCCGGCCGGCGTCACGCCCGGTGCGCGACGCGCCGCAGAACTGGATCAGGCCGCGCAGGCGGCCGTCCCGGTTGGTGGCGTTGATCAGCACGCCGTACTTGGCCGGGCTCGTCGCGGCCGCCTGCTGGCGGATCTCCAGCAGCTCGCGCACCTGCGGATTGAGGTCACCGGCGAGCAGGGTGCCGAGCGTGCCGCGCGTCAGATCTTCGGTCTCGAAGCCGTGGGCATCCTTGAGGTGGTCGAGCAGGCGCTGGCGCTGCGTGGCGGACGTGACGCTGCCGCCGGTCAGATGGGCTGCACGAGCGGCCAGAGATCGTCCAGCTCGATCGAAAGCTCGTATAGCTGCTCGTGCAAACTCTCGGTCAACGGCGACACCACGGTCATTAATTCTTTGATCACACTGCCACAGGAGCCGCTCACGATCACTATCGTTCCATGGTGGCAGTCGTCCAAATACGCTTCGCATTGCGTCCACATCCAGCCGGGCGTACTCGACGAAGGCGGCCCACTCGGCGGGATGTGTGTCACGGGTGGCTCTCCGTACCTTTACGTTGCTGGGCCTCGGCTTCGTCAGCAAGTGTATCAGCTTTTTGCCTGTCGTGTCTTTGGCTTTATCCTGCGGCACGTTCAGCACGTCGCAGAGCTGGCCCAGAGAGCCGGGCAGACTGTGCTGCAGGGCCAGCACCATCGTGTCGATAATTTTCTCCACGGGGATGTGGACGCCCTGCTCGCGCAGGACGGTGCGGTCGAAGTTGCTGTTGTGGATCACAACGCGATCGGCCTCGTCGATCATCATCTGCAGCGCATCACGCCAATGCGGCATGTCCTGCGTGTCCCAGACGGTTACGGGCTCGTCGTCACACGCCCACGCCACCAGCATCACCTCGGCGTCCTCCGCATAGCGGTACGCGCCGTAGGTAATCTTGGTTTCGCAAAATGTTTCGAGATCGAGGTACAGTGTGCTCATCGCATCCTCTGTTCGGGAGAGCCGCGCGCTTCGTGTATCAGCAACGCAGGAGGGAGACCCGCACCCGCGCGCGGCTCACCAGAACAGAGGCGCGCCCACCCCGCACTATGGGGATAAACAGGGCGGGCGCGCCAGTTCTATAGACCTACAGCAGATCCATGCCAATAGCCTTTGCGTACGTGGTGAGCACGGCGAAGTGCTCGTCACGGTCGTCATTGGCCATCTTGCGGAGACGGACGATCTCGCGGAGGATCTTGGCATCGTACCCACGGGCCTTGGCCTCGGTGTAGATGTCCTTGATGTCCTCTGCGACGCCCTTCTTCTCCCCTTCGAGCGTCTCGATGCGCTCAATCAGGAGGCGCAGTTGCTCGCCTGCGCTGTTGTGGCCCTCCTCGCTCACAGGAAGTCAGCCGCGTCGGGAGCGACTTTGGCCAGCGACGCGAACTCGTCGGCCGACGCCGGAGCCGAGCCACCGCCGAGGTTCTCACCTTCACCGGTCAGCATGATGCCACGCAGCGAGCAGTTGATGCGCCGGCCCCACTTGTTGTCCTGCGCCCACACCTCAACCGAGGCGTTGACCACAGCACCGCTGTGGGCCTGCCGCTCAATGTAGCCCTTGCCCGTGACTTCCTTGCCGTACTGGTCGAAGACAGTCGGCTGGGTCTTGGCGTTGCGGGTGGACAGGTAGTGCATGCCCTCGAAGCCCTGATAGGCCTCGCCGGTCTTCTTGCTGCGGTAGACCTTCTTGGTGAAGGCGACCTTGCCGTCCTCTTCCAGCATCTTCAGGACGCTCTCGGCCTTGTCCTTCCACGCCTCGTCGGCCTCGGCGGCGATGGCGGCCTCGAGGGCCTTGTGCTGTTCGCTGCCCGGCTTGATGGCGAACTTTGCGCCGTAGGCCGGTTCGCCTTCGCCGAATGCCTGCGGCTCGGCAATCGCCGGGAACGACAGGGTAACGCCCTTGAGCATGATACGTGTAGCCATTTTGTTCACTTTCAGTTTGCAGTTAAATCGCGGAAGTCGTCCGCGACTGATTGAACGGCCAATGCTGGCCGCTTATCCGTGACGGGTGCCACAGATGGCTTGCCCTCGGCGCGGGAGATCAGGGCCTCGGCCCGCTCCCAACGCTTGGGGGTGTCTTTGAGCAGCTTCTCCGCCTTGGTCGGCGAGATCAGGCTGTAGTCGTACATCTCATCCTGCCGCAAGCGGAAGGACTTGAACAGCTTCTCGGCCTCGTCGTCGCTGCTCCACTTGCGGTTGCCGCGCTTGCCCTCGACGAGCTTGTACCCGTCAACCGGCTGGCCGGCCAGCAGGCGGCGCTCGACCTCGGCGCGGACCGCCTTGCACCAGTCCTCCACCAGACCGACCTTCGACATGGCCACGGACAGGTAATTGTCGCCCGTCGTCATGTCGGGGACAAGGAACTCGTCGAGTGTGGCCGATCCGCTGACGACCTCCGTCACCTCGGCGCGCAGGGCCGGGCACGTCGCCTTGGCCTTGCAGAAGCGGCACTGCTTCTCGCCCGGCTCAAGGCGGGGCACCTCGTGATCGCCCACCTCAACGGCGGCAAGGCGCACGTCTTCGGCGAACTCCATCAGCTCACTGACTTCAAGCCAGTGCTCGGAGACGTGGTTGAGACGCGGCTGGTGGATGACCATGCAGACCTGCTCGAACTCGCCAAGCTGCTCGCACTGCTCCAGTGCTCCGAGAGCGTACATCTTCAACTGCTCGCTGTCGGCATCGACGCGGACGCCCATGCCGTATTTGAGATCGATCACGAACAGCACGCGGTTGCTGATGTCCACCACGATGGCGTCGCTGGTGCCGGTGGCACCCTGCTCGCCGGTGAGGTGGCCGATCGGCACGCGCTGCTCGACCAGCAGCAGGCCGCGCTCGCCGTACTCCCGCACGAGGCGGCAGTAGTCGTCCACGTAGGCAGCCATGGCCGCGTCAACGGTGAAGCTGTACCCATCCACGTCGTGCTTCTCGCCGATGCGCTGCGACGGGTGCTTGCCGGCGGGATGCTCAAGGAAGTCGCTGGCCAGCGTGTGCGCCAGCGTTCCCTCGGCGGCGTAGGAGCTGCTCTGGTCGGGGAATGCCGCCTCAAGGGCGACGCTGCCGGGGCAGCGCATCCAGCGATGCGCCCCCGACGGACTGAGCTTTGCGTGTGCCATCAGAATGGGCTGTCCAGACGGTCGATCAGCTCGGCCCAGCGCGCTGCGTCCAGTTGGGATGCGCGCTCGACGCCAAACTCGGCCATCGCAGCTTCAACGAAAGGCTTGCCCTTCGTGGCCACGGCGCGCAGCACCACCGGTGCCACGTCCGTGTCGAAGTTGAGCGCCGGCATAACCTCCTCGGTTTTCGCCGGGGTTATGCTGACAGGCGGCGTGGGCGCAACCGGGTTGATCTCAACGGGCTCAGCCGGCGGCGCATAGACGGCCGGTTCCGTTGCCGTGCCGCTGTTCAGCTTGACCGCCAGAGACATGGCCTTGCCGGCCAGTTCAGTGAGCGTGTCGGCGGTGATCTCGATCTTATACATTCTTCAGCTCCTCAATGATGCGATCGCGTTCGGCGATCATCAGTTCCAGTTTCTCGATCTCGGCGCGCAGCTCGTAGATTTTGTCGTCGAACTGGTTGCAGTCGATCTGCAGATCCTCTGCGCGCTGCCTCCAGTCGGCGAGTGCCTCCTGCGCTTCGCTGTCCATGTCCTCCAGACGTTCGGCCAACACGATGGCCAGCTCGTTGTCGCTCTCGAAGGCGGCCTCGATCAGGTCAAACATGTCGCAGGTGCGCCAGTAGTTGCGGTCGTTCATCTTTCGTCTCCCCTCAAAAGTTCCACGGTTTGGCGTCATACTGGGCGGCAACGAGGCGGGCCTCGCGCTTGCCCTCGACGGCGTGTTCACACAGGTGGGTACGGCGGCCCGCGTCGATGATCTCAATCGAGACCACCGCGCGGCCCTTGCCGAGCTTGTAAAAGTTGGCTGCCTTGACCATCGATCAGGCCTTGCGCGCCACGACCTTCACGGTCGTGTAGCCCTTAGCTACTTTCTGGTTCTTGCTGAACCAACGGCCGTCCACGCCCAGCTCGCGGAGCTTGGCTTCGGCGGCCTTGGCGTCGAGCGACTGGCGCTCGGACACGTAGCTCACGGTGGCGCGGAACAGCGAACCGTCGATGGCGGTCTCGCCGCTGATGATCAGACGTTCGATCAGATCGGCTTCGATCTTCTTCAGTTCGGCGATCTGGGCCTTGATGTTGCCGAGGCGGTCGGCGACAGCCGAAGCGAGGTCAACGATGTTCGGTTGGGTAGCCATTGGGTCTCTCCTTGGGGTTGCTGATACATACCCATATGGGGGTTTCAATCTAGGATTGCAAGCCCCTATTCGTAAAAAATTACGATACCGTTTTCCATCCGCAGTGGGCCGTCCTTCTCCTTGCTAAGTGCCTGAATTGCACGGACAACAGACTGGCGGCGGATGTCGCGCTTGCCGGCCTCGGGTGGTGGTAATGTATCGCACGCCTTGCGGATCAGGTCTTCCGCGCGAATAACTGCATCCGCCGGGAACAACGTCATGACCTCAAGCAGGTGGGTCTCAAGACGGCCGCGACGCTTCACGCCCTTCTTATCATCGGTGGCCGTCGCCGGGCGGATCTCGACCTCGACCGCGACGCAGCTCGTGATGTCATCCCCGTCGTCGTCGAGGCCCAGCAGGACGGTCTCCAGCTTGAAGCCCCAGCGCAGGCCGTCCTCGCCGTCCTTCATCTTCTCAATGACGATCTCACGGTCGCCGTTATCGTGGCGCAGCACCTCGATCTGCACGTCGGCGGCGGCCTTGAGGCCTGACCAGCCGCGCGAGCCCTTGCTGAGATCCTTGCCGGCGTGGTGGACGACGAGGTTCATGGCACCGGTGGCCTCGTGCAGCAGGTTGATGTTGCCCAGCGCCCGGCCCATGTCCTCACTGGTATTTTCGTTTGCGCCCGGCGTCACCTGCGCCAGCGTGTCGATGATGATCAGGTCAACCTCGCCGAGGTTCTTGATCTCGGCCATCACCTCGGAGATGTCGTCCCCGTCGAGGAAGTTGGGCGCGGCCGTGATGACGTGCAGGTCGTGCATGTCGCGCAGGTCGAAGCCGTGGTGCTGGGCGTAGGCCTGAGCGCGCTTGCCCAGCCCGGAGCCGCCCTCTGCGGCGATTATCACCGCACGCGCCTTGGCCGTGCGCCGGGTGCGCCACGCGTTGCCGCGCGCGATCGAGAAGGCGAGGTCGAGGGCGACGAATGTCTTGCCGCTGCCTGACGCGCCGAACAGGATGCCCAGCTCGGCCTTCGGCAACACGCCCTTGATCAGCCAGCCCATCGGCTCGCGTTGGGTCAGGTCGTAGATCGGCACCGGGCCGAAGCGGCCGAGGCTCTTCGTTGGCAGCTCAGCCATGATTGCCTCGGCCTTGGCGAGCACCTCCTCGCGGCTGGGCGGCTCGGCTTGGCGGTTGGCCTCCTTGGCCATCTTCATCACCGAGGCCATGGTCACCTGCCGGCGGGTCGAGCCCTTGCGCCTGTCGAAGCTGTCCCACTGGGCGCGCATGGCCTCGGTGCTGACGTACGTATAGCCGTCGCTCGACCACTCGTCCCACAGCTCGAAGCCCGTGTCGTCGCCGTCGCACTCGTGGTGCAGGGCCATGCCGACCCTGATCCACTCGTCGCGTCCCATGTTGGGGTCGAGGCTGTAGACCAGCTCGTGCATGCGCTCAGGCGTCAGCCCTAAGCGGGGTTCGCGGCCGGCCATGAAGTCGTCGGGATCGACGACGTTGTTGAGCAGCGATCCGCCAAAGCGGCGCTCGCACAGGTCTATGACGTGTTGATCAACCTCGGCCACCGTGTTTGCAAGGCCGATCATCTCACAGGCCGGAAGTATGTTGCCGGTGAACGTCACGAACATTGACGTGGAGAACGTCTCAAAGCCGAACTGGTTCGGCCCTGACGAACTCTTGTGGTTGCCCAGATTGCCCTTCAGGGCGGCGCGGATGCCTTTACCCGATGGGCTGAACTCGGCGTAGGTGCGGACGACGATCTGCTCAATCTCGGTCGGTATCTGGCCGTCAGGCCCAACGCAATTGTCGAAGTCCAGAAACGTATATCCGAAGTCGGGCAGGGGCGCGAAGCCCACGCCTGAGTAACCCATGCGCGCAGCCGCATCGCGCGCGGCAGGGAAGGTAGTCAGGCGTGCGCGATCAGTCGGGGAGCCCTGCTGGCCGTGACGGATCGTGCCGTCTGTCCAGTACGGGACTTTGCGTGCCTTGTCCTCGCCGGGGTACTGTTCCAGCCGCCAAATCAGCCAGCCCGGCACCATCCGCAGTTCTTCCGGCACCTCAAGGGTGCGGATTTTGGGCGCAATCGCCCTGACGCTGGCCGACATGTCGTCCTCCACGGAAGGTTACAGCAGGTCGGCGCTGGCACTCGGGGCCGCGAGTGCGCGGACGAGGTGCGGGCTCATCAGGTCATCGCGCGGGATGCCGTAGGCGGCCTCGATCACGACGGCCTTCTCCACCGGCACCCAGCCTCTGCGCTTCCACGCGTAGACGGCCTGATGCGATACGCCCATGCTTTTGGCGAAGCGGACAATGCCGCCGCCCTTGCTGATGGCGAGGTTTATGGTGTCAATCCGGCTCATGCGTATTCCTTGTTGATCTCGTGGCGGAAGCGCTCGTCTCGGATGCCCCAGATGTGCGTCTCCGCCATGTATTGCGCCTTGAGCTTGGCCAGCCGCTCGTTGACGGCGTCCAGCTCGGCCTGCAGCCGATCGCGCTGGGCGAAGGCCTCACGTGCCTCGGCGATCATTTCCGCACCCCCTTCGGGCCGAGGCGGCCGGTCTTGGGGTCGCGGAAGTGCGCCTGCTTGAGGGCGTCCTCCAGTCGCTCGATCTTGGAGCGCAGGACGCGGATGACGAGGCCGTCCGTCGCGGAGTTGGACGCCTTGCGCTCGGTCTCGCTGAGCTTGACGTACAGGGCCTCAATCTCGCGCTTCTGACTGGCGGCGAGCCAGCGGGCCTCGCGCAGCGCCCCCCAAGGGTTGAGGATGTCGCTTAGGGTCATGTCGGTCTCTCCGTTTGCTGATGGGGCTGCTTTGTGCCAGATGCAATTGTGGATTGCAACAGACATTTTTAATTAACAATTTTTGTGCTAAGGGCGCGGGCGAGCCTTTTTCAAAGGGATGTTTATGGCCGCGCGCAAAGACACGATCCCCGACGATGTTTTGATAGAGGCATGGGAACGCTGCAATTTCTCTCCGGCCGCCGTGGCCCGAGAGCTTGGCACGTCGGAGCGGAACATCTACGCCCGGCGCAATGCCCTGATCTCCAAGGGCATCGAGCTGCCCACCGTGAAGGCGTCCACGTCCACCATCAGCCGATCGACATACAAAAAGGTGATCAACACCGAGATCCGCGACGGCGTCGTCGTGGTCGGATCCGACGCGCACATTTGGCCCGGCCCCGACACCACGGCCCTCAAGGCCCTGCTGATGGTGACGGCCGACCTCGGCACGGCCGTGCGTATGCTGGTCGCCAACGGTGACTGGATGGACGGCGCATCGACCAACCGCCACGACCCGTTCGGCTGGCAGCACCGGCCGACAGTCAGGGAGGAGATGGACTGCGTCGGCGACGCGCTGCACCGCTGGCGCATGGCGGCCAAGCCGGCGCGCACGGGCGTGCGGTCGATCTACACGGTTGGCAACCACGAGCTGAACTTCGAGCGCCGCCTCGCCACGCAGGTGCCGATGTATGCCGACATGCCGGGCATGCGCCTCGCTGAGCACTTCCCCGAGTGGGACTTGACGTGGTCGTGCTGGCTGAACCGCGCCAGCAAGCACCCGGTCATGGTCAAGCACCGGCAGGCCAACGGCGTGCACGCCGCATACAACAACACACTCAAGAGCGGCGTCAGCATGGTCACGGGCCACACGCACGTGCTCGAGGTCAAGCCGTGGGGCGACTATCGCGGCCGCCGCTGGGGTGTGCAGACGGGCTGTCTGGCTGATCCCACCGGGCCCCAGTTCGAGTACGCCGAGAATGGATACAGCCCCGCCTGCGCCGGCTTCGCCGTGCTGACCTTCAAGGACGGGCGGTTGCTGCCGCCAGAGATCTGCGAGGTGATCGAGGGTCGCGCGATGTGGCGCGGGCAGGTGGTCGTGGACGACCATGCAGAATACCTAAAGGAGCAGGAGGTGTCATGAAGAAAGTGAAGCAGGCGTTGGACGACCTGCACGTCGCGCTCGAGGCGCGGGACGTGGCCGTGGGTCGCGCTGTCGAGGGCGTCTACGCCCAGTTCGCGTCGATCATCGCCCGGCGCGAGCGGGAGTATGAGGACGCCCTGCGCGACGCTACGGCACCGGAATAAACGCCTCTATCGGGATCAGCACCACGCGCTCGATGTCGCGGCTGTCGCCCCGGTCTGCGCGGCCGCCGGTGGTGACGGTGTGCTCGACGGGGATCTGCACGACACCGAGCTGATCCGTCCACTGCACCGCCAATAACGCGTTGGCGTCCACCGCGCAGAGTGCGTTGTACTTGGCCTCGCTCAGCATGTACGTGTCGTAGCGGGCACGCGTGTTGCGGCGCACCTTGATCTCCACGACGCAGGGCCAGTGAGTGAAGCGGAAGACCGCATCGTATGGCGCGAAGCGGTCTTGAGGCGCAGTGGCCGTCAGGCCAAAGGCGCGCTCCAGCTTGGCCACGACGGTGGCCTGATTGGCGCGATCGGCATCGCTCTCATAGATGGGTCTACTCACGCCGGTTGCCCCTGCTTCAGGTTGACGTAGGCTCGCGCCCGGCCGTTGGCGCGGGCAGCCTCATAGACGGTCGGGCGTTGCGCCTTGAGCGCCGCCGTGCAGCGCGCCACCGAGCCCCAGCCGAAGTCATGCGCCAGCTCGCTGAGCGTCCGGTTGCCGATGTCGCGGGCGTCGGACGGCAGCGTCGGCATGGTGCCGGGCGGCCGTGGCGGGTGGTTGGTGCGGCGGGGTGGGGCTTCAGCCTCCTGCGCGGCGCGCTGGGCGGCCTGCACCTGCGTCTGGTAGGACGCCTGCCGCACCTGCGCCAGCAGCCGCTCAGTGACCTGCACAGGCTCGCGGCGGCCGTCGGCGAAGAGCCAGTAGAAGCGACGATTGTGGATGATGGGTTTTCGTGTCATGGCTCAGTCCCTGTCTGCGTATTCGAGGATCAACTCGCGAACCTTCGCGATCGCGGCTTTGCGTTTGGCGGTTGCGCCGCCGAGGTCAGGGAAGTCGTCCCCGAGCGCCTCGGCGCTCTGGTATGTGTACAGCGCCAGCACGTGGCTCTCGTAAGCCAGCAGCAGGCTGTTGAGCTCAAGGCGGCGCTGTTGCCTTGCCACCTCAGCCGGTGGCGGCAGGGCGACGGTGACGTTGAAGATGATCTCCTCGACCTCTTGGACGGCCTTGCGGCCGATGCCGGGCTGCCTGTGCAGTTGGCGGTTGATCAGCGCCATCTGAGCCTCGTGCAGGGTGCGTACGCCACAGTCTTTGAGCGCCTTGTAGGTGCGGACGCTCAACTCCACGTCGTCGAGGCTGACCGTCTTTAGTCGCTCGTCGAGGGCGCGGATCATCGCGTTCAGTCGGATGTCTGTAGTCACCAGTCGATGTCCTCAAGATCTTGCGGGGTGGTGGGCGGCTGCCGGATGATGATCCAGACAGCCGTGCCGACGAGGGCGAGGATGGTCAAGGCCAGCCAGCTCACCGGCTCGTCCTCTCAAGGGCCCAGAGGGGCGCGCAGCGCTCGCCTGCGGGCGTGTCCACCAGCACCATCAGGTGCTCCTGACAGTAGGCCTCGGCGCGCTTGCGGGCCTTCTCCTCCCACGCGCACGCCCAGAGCATCAGGCCGAGGGTGGTGAGGAGGAGGCAGGTCAGGCCGATCAGTGTGCGGTCAGTCATTTGATCTGCTCCTTGATGAGGACGGCCTCGGCGACGATCTCGGTCGCGATGGCCTGAAGCGCCGCGAGGCGGTCGTAGTGCGCCTGCCGGTCGGCCACGCACTGGTCGTTGTCGCCGGGGTAGTCGCGGCCGTTGGGCGTCACCCGCTGCAGCGCCTTGATGACATCCTGCAGGGCGTCGTAGGCGGCAATGCGCGGGTGGGTCAGGTCGGTCAGGCTGCTGCCGTTGTTGTTGAGCGTGGGGCGGATCATGTCAGTAGCCCTCCGCCTGCAGCTCGCGCTTCACAGCGTTGAGGGCGTAGACCTCGGACAGGCTGCGGAGCAGCAGGGTCTTGTCGCCCGAGTGCTCAGAAAAGGCGCGGGCGGTCATGACGCGGTCAACGGCCGCGAGCAAGTGGCGGTGCACGATACGCACCTGCCGGCCGTTGAGGCGCTTGAAGCTGCGGTGGGCCTTGTCGGCGTCGATGTTGCGGTAGGTGGTCATCGGGTGTCTCCCTGCGTGCTGCTGATGAGCTGTCCTCGCATGTGCAATGCGGCGTTGAAACTATCAGTTGTGAGAGGCGATCAAATCGGTCACGGCCGTCAGCAGCCGCATGGCCTCGTTCGCCTCGGGCTGGCCGTCGTCGCCGTCGATCACGTCGGCGTAGCAGTCGAGGTAGTCGGCGACCTCCTGCAGCATGGCGAGCATCTCAGGCGCAAGGGCGATCAGGCGGGCGTTGGCCTGCTGCTCCTCGATCGGCGGCGCAAGGTGCCCCTGCCCGAACAGGTCAGGGTTGGTGGTGCAGATGTCAGCGTGGTCGTCGTCGTCCACTTCGACCATGCGGCAGATGGCGTACCAAGGGCCCGGTGTGTGCGTCATGTCGTGTCTCCCTGTTGGTTGGGGCGGCACTGTGGCCGCCCCCGGTTGGTCATGCCACCGTGTAAAAGAATGGCGTAAAGGCTTTGCAGTTTCTGGCCAGCGCGTCGGCGCGGGCGGCGGCTTCGCTGTCAAACTGCGCGTCAAGGTGGGCGATGTGCCGGCCATTGTCGACGCGGTAGGCTTTAACGGTGAAGGTCATGGTCGGTGTCTCCGGGTTGGTTGGGGCGCTGCCCCGTTGCTGATGAGCCCTTCTCGCATATTGAACGTGGGGTTGCAACACCCAATTTCAAATTATTTTCCCTGCAGCATTTGCAGCATGGCGCAGCATGCTGCGTCATGATGTATGGTGCAGACTGCAACGTGCAGCATGCATCATCACTTAACCTTCTTTTCCAAGTTGATGATGCCTGCTGCATGGTGCAAGTAAAGTGATGTAGAGTATGGTGTTGCACTCCCCGTTGCGCTGGGGTATGGTTGGGTATGGAGGTCGTATGACAAACGCGGATGAGGTGAAGGCATTCATCGAGGATCACAAAGGAGGGCAGTGGACTGCCGGGGATAGTTTCGTACTGCCTGACATCGAGCAGACGTATGAGGTGGTTGCCGTTCGGCCGTTCAAGCGTCGGGGCAAGTTTCACCTGTTCGTCGATCTGGAGGCGGCCTGCGCGATGTGTGAGGAGTACTTCATCACGACGAAGGAGGTGCACCAGTGGATGACCTCGCCTCACCTGACGCGCTGCTGCCCGGCGCATCGCTATGGTTTCACCACGCACATGGCCAACGCGTGGAAGACGCAGGAGCAGATTGCGGCGCTGCCGGTCAAGGTTGCGAAGGTGAGGGAGCCGCGCGTCGGGGCGAACGAGCGGGCGGTGATGGAGGCGGTGGGGGAGTTGGGCCTTGTGGCTGACGTTGCGGGCCTCTCAGAGGTGGTAGAGCGGGCCGTGGGCAAGCTGCCTGCCGGCAAGGACGGTAAGCGCGACACGCGCCGCCAGTCGGTCGTCAGGGCGCTTCGGGTGCTGGCGGGGGCTGGGCGCGTCGGGCTGGAGGGCGAGCGCGTGCGGCTGTGAGACTTGCACAGAAGCCCCGTCGAGCGTATCTTGGAGGGGCTGGTAGTCCTGCCACGAAGCGGAGCATGCAGATGGCCGAGCGCCTGACGAAACGAACCCCAGAGGTTGAGGATCGCATCATCGAGGGCCTGTGCGACGGCATCCCGCTGCGCGAGTTGTGCCGGCAGGATGGCATGCCGAACTGGCGCACGGTATATGACTGGATCAGCGCCGACGCCGACCTCGCCGCACGGATCGCGCACGCGCGAGATTTGGGCTTCGACGCCATCGCCGAGGACATCCTCGACATCGCCGACGACGGCACCAACGACTGGGTCGAGCGCAAGAAGCAGGACGGCTCGACCGACAAGGTCATTGACAGCGAGCACGTGCAGCGCAGCAAGCTGCGGATCGAGACGCGCCTGAAGCTGCTGGCGAAGTGGTCGCCCGCAAAGTACGGCGACAAGAGCACGACGGCGCTGACCGGCCCGGACGGCGGCGCGATCAAGACCGAGGCCGTGGGCGCAGCGCCAGACGCCATGCGCGAGCTGACCGAGGTGCTGCTGAAGCAGGCTGCCGATCGCGCCAAGTGACGGCCGCAGCCATCCTACAGACGCTGACGCCCCAGCAGCAGGCCTTCGCCCTGTGGCAGAACCGCTGGGCGCAGACGGCACGCGCCAATCAGATCCCCGAGCTGGTGTCACCGGGCGGTTTCGTGGAGATGGGCTACCTCGCCGGGCGCGGCTTCGGCAAGACGCGCGTCGGCGCAGAGTGGCTGGGCCGATCGACCTACCTCGACCCTGACGGCTACGATAGCGCGGTGATCGCGCCCACCTATCAGGACGTGAAGTTCACCTGCTTCGAGGGCG
>SXGQ01190008.1_pt1 | contig 58308 bp, 62 predicted proteins | sample 3178371 | NCBI WGS metagenome assembly SXGQ01 (sample SAMN11356859, study PRJNA531348) | freshwater metagenome | isolation source: freshwater sample F1-20 | place: China: Fuxian Lake, Yuxi | collected 2017-12-25
CAGCAGAGTATTCGCGACCTTGCGCGGTCTGCAGGCGTTTCAAATCCGTATCTGTCTCAAATTGAACGAGGCATCCGGCGGCCATCTGCCGACATCTTGCAGCAGATTGCACGTGCCCTAGAAATCTCAGCTGAGACTTTGTATGTGAGGGCTGGAATTTTGGATGGGACGCCACCCGAGACAAGCAGCGTTCCTGAAGCCATCAACAATGATGAGCGCCTCTCTGCCGAGCAGAAGCAGAGCTTGCTGTCGGTCTATCGCTCATTTGTGGGTAGCCAGGAAACAACTGCCCCTGTCGCTGACCCTCAGTAGGGGAATCAGAACACCTCTAGATAGGTTGATTATCTCATGCGTCGTGTAGCAGTTCTCTCTCTTCACACATCTCCACTGGCTCAGCCAGGTATTGGCGACGGTGGCGGAATGAATGTCTACGTGCGCGAACTTGTATCGGCACTTGCTCATGCTGGAGTGGATTGCACTACGTATACGCGTGCATGGCGCGATGACTTGCCAACAGAAATCAATGTCGAGCCAAATCACAAGGTGGTGCATATTCCTGCCGGCGCAGTGGACATGCCCAAAGGTGATCTGCTTTCTGTAGTTCCTGAGTTCACAGACGGAGTTCTTCGCCACATCAATGCCAACGGCGGCACCGATGTCATTCATGCCAATTACTGGCTCAGTGGTTTAAGTGGCCACACACTGAAGCACGAACTCGACGTTCCTCTTGTCAGCACATTTCACACGTTTGCGCGAGTGAAGGCACTGGGCGGTGACCCTGAATCTGAATTGCGCGAACAAGCCGAAACAGATGTCATTGGTTGTTCCGATGTGATCTGTGTGAGTTGCACCGAGGAAGAGCGCCAGTTCATTGAGTTGTACGGCAACCCTCCTGGTACTACTGAAATTGTTGCACCCGGCGTGGAGCATGCCTTTTTTGCACCAGGCGATAAGCGTGGCGCACGCAAAGCTCTTGAGTTAGGTGACGGACCAGTGTTGTTGTTCGTCGGGCGTATTCAGCCGTTAAAAGGTGCCGATGTTGCGGTGCGATCACTTGCTGAACTGAACAGACCAGACGCAACACTTCTTATCGTCGGTGGCGCCAGCGGCATAGAGGGCGAAACCGAGATTGCCCATGTGCATGCGTTGATGCAAGAACTCAAAGTAGAAAATCAAGTTCGTTTCGTTGCGCCTCAAGCACACCATATTTTGTCTACGTACTATCGCGCGGCAGACGTTGTACTAGTGCCAAGTCGCAGTGAGAGTTTTGGTCTTGTTGCATTAGAGGCCGCAGCGTGCGGAACACCTGTTGTGGCAAATGCAGTGGGTGGTTTGCTCACCATTGTCGAGCATGGACGAACTGGGTTCTTAGTCCCAGATCGTCAACCTGAAATTTTTGCTCGCCATATCGCAAATATCTTGGACGACCCTGCATTGTCTGTGCGCATGTCGCACGATGCTGCAGAACGCGCAAAGGGCTATACATGGAGTTTTGCTGCTGCTCGACTACGGCGCGCATACACAGACATCACTTCTCGTGATCGTGTGGTGTGCGAGTAAATTCATGAGTGAATTATTCAGCAACTCCGATGTAGCCGTTTTCGAACGACGAATTACTGAATGGCTTTTTGCTATGAAAGAACGCAACGAAGCGATCGTTGCTGTGGACATAGACCAAGAAAACAGCCATCGTTGGTATGTGCGATTGCGTGGCGAAGAAAAAGAGTTCACAACTGTGTGGCTCACATTGGGTCAACGCACTCTGCGATACGAAACGTACGTTATGCCTGCGCCCGAAGAGAACGCAGAAGCTTTGTATGAGCATGTCTTGCGCAGAAATGAATCCTTAGTTGGTGCTCATTTTTCTATCGGCGTTGAAGATGCAATCTTCTTGCGTGGTGAGTTGCCTTTACGTTTGGTTGATGAACCAGAACTCGACCGCGTGGTAGGAACGTTGTACGCCACTGTGGAACGCGTGTTTCCTGCGATTATTCGCATTGGCTTTGCCAGCAAGTTCGCTGACTAAATCTGCCCCAGCAAGCATTTCGCCTCCACATTCACAGTGCTGGGGACGGAAAGGTCGGGGAAGTCAGTTCCGTCCTCGGCGTCCACCCCATTAGTCTCGTTGCATGACTTCACACACCTCACGACTTGTCGTTATCGGCGGCGGCAACATGGGTTCTGCCCTGGTGGGTGGGCTTGTGCAGAGTGGGTGGGATCCTTCCACCATCACGGTTGTAGAGATTGATGTCGCCAAATGCGCACAGTTGGAAAAAGATCTTGGTGTGCGCACGAGCAACGTTGTAGTTGCTGGCGATGGCGCACTCATCGCTGTGAAACCAGGCGATGTTGTGGGTGTATGTGCGCAAGTTGCTGCAACCGGAACACCGCGAGTGTTGTCTATCGCTGCTGGTATTTCCGTGGCCACATTGCAACAGGCCGTGGGGAACACAGTTGTTGCGGTGCGCGCAATGCCGAACACGCCCGCATTGGTAAAAGAAGGTGTCACCGCTATCTGTGGAAGCAGTGCATGTACTGAAGAAGATTACGTATGGGCCGAATCGTTGCTGTCTGCTGTCGGACTAGTGGTGCGTGTTCCTGAATCGCAGATGGATGTGGTCACCGCAGTTGCTGGTTCTGGTCCTGCATATATTTTCCTCATGGCTGAAGCTCTGTTGGCCTCTGCGATCGCAGAGGGGTTACCTCACGATGTCGCTGAGGTCATGGTGCGTCAGTTGTTTCGTGGATCGGGAATCTTGTTGGCCGACTCGCCCGATAGCCCAGCTACCTTGCGTGAAAAGGTGACCTCACCAAATGGAACGACGGCTGCCGGATTGGCTGTTTTTGAAGAGTCGAAACTTCGTGAAATCGTGCACAACGTGGTGAAAGCAGCCGCTGCACGTAGCGCTGAGATGGGCAAAAAGAGGCATTAAAAATTCCTTCGGTGGTTTTCACTTTTTGTGGCCATGGGGAGTATGTTTAGTGACACAGGTCACCGATGGTGGGAAACCAGCATCGGGAGTCGCGCTCAGCAATGAGCTGCGCCGAGAGGGCTGGTGCCGTCGGGGGGTTGGCACCAGCCCTCCCGTATGTCTGGGCTCATGTTGCAGTGCGTGAATCTCAAATCTGTTCTTACTCAATAAGGTGAAGTTATGCATTCGCACGTATCTCTACTCACTGACTACGGATTACACGATGAGTTTGTTGGCGTCATGAAGTGCGTGATTACAGATCTTGCTCCGCATGCGCGCATTACAGACATCACTCACGGCATTCCTGCATTCGATGTTCGCGCCGGTTCACTTGCGCTTGCTCGCGCCATTCAGTATGTGCCGCCTGGAATTGTGATTGCAGTTGTTGACCCAGGTGTTGGTTCAAATAGACGCGCAATTGCTATTGAAGTTGCTGGCGGTCGAGGTGTTCTCATTGGCCCTGATAACGGACTTCTTGCATCGGCAGCCGCAATGGCTGGCGGCGCAGAACGAGTGTTTGAACTTTCAAATGAAGATCTGCACATTGAGGCGCCTGGTACAACGTTTGCTGGTCGCGATATTTTTGCACCGGTGGCAGCGCACTTATGCAATGGCGGCGCAATCGAAGACGTAGGACTAGAAATTGATTCAGCAACCGTGATGCCAGGACTTGTTCCGATTCCCACAGTCGAAAAACATGATTCATATGGCGATGGATTGCGTTGTGAAGTCACGTGGGTCGATGTCTACGGAAATTGTCAACTCAATGTTGGGCCAGATGAAATCGCTCAATTTGGAACCACTGTTCGACTTGTCATGGGCGACGATGTTCGTAGTGCACGCGTTACTTCCCATTTTGCTGAGATTGATGGTGGCGCCATAGGGGCCGTTGTCGACTCATACGGCATGGTGGCCTTGGCTGTCGATCGTGGGTCTGCCGCTGAAACCTTGCGACTCAGCGCAGGAGATGCCGTATTGGTCTTTACGGGCTCTGGCGACGGTCAGACATCTGCCGTCAGTATCCGCTCAGCGAAGTAGTGTCTGAACTGTGCGACCAGCGACAACCTTGACAATTGCTTTGCTTATCGGAGTCATCATGGCTGCTGGCATTGTCAACTTACTGTTTATGAAATAGGGCGTCTTTCATGAATCTTTCACTCATTATCGACGGACACCCTGATGATGCACCAGCGCTTATTTCCCGCGGGCGAGTCACTGCATACGGTGCATTGCGTCAGCAAGTGGCCAGCATGCGCGGTGCCCTTACTCGCGATGGGGTGGGCAAAGGCGATGTCGTTGCGTTGCTATGTGGAAACAGCCGATACTTCGTGGTGTCGTACCTTGCCGCTATTGGTATTGGTGCAATTGTTTCTCCATTGAATCCCACGAGTCCCGCTCCGGAAATTGAGAGCGAACTCAATGTTGTGAAACCAACTGTTGCTGTTGTTGAACCATCTGCTGTTGCTGCATGGCTTCAAATTCCGTCTGACACTCGCAATGCCGTGCGAATAGTGATTGCGACGGAAGGGCACGATATTGCTGGCGCGAGAACAATTAATGATTACTTACAGGGCGATACAGCACCAATAGTTGACGTAGAAGCAACGCATCCGGCTGTATATATGTTTACGAGCGGTACGGCAGGCTCACCCAAGGCTGCTGTTCTCACTCATAATAATTTGCTCACGAATATTCACCAGGCAAATGTTGCTGAGCACCTCGTCGCCGACGATGTCACATTCGGCATACTGCCGTTGTTTCATATCTTTGGTCTCAATGTAGTTTTGGGAACCACGCTTGCTTCTGGTGGTTCAGTTGTTCTGGTGCAACGTTTTGATCCTGTTGCAACAATGGAAACAATTAATGATCGTGGCGTCACTGTTATGCCTGGTTCTCCAAACATGTGGATGGCGCTTGCACAAATGGAGCATGCAACACCATACGGATTCGCTGGCGTGCGGCTTGCACTTTCTGGCGCAGCTAAGTTGCCCGAGCAAATCAGCCATTCCATGAGTGCGCGTTTTGGCCTGCAAATTCAAGAGGGTTACGGACTCACCGAGGCTGCACCTGTAGTGACTACCTCAATTGGTATGACCTGGACCCCTGGTTCCATCGGTCGACCAGTTCCTGGAATTGAGTTACGAATCGTTGACGAAAATGGGGGAGACGTCCTACTCGGCGATAGCGGCGAGATATGGATTCGTGGCGAAAACATCTTTGCTGGGTATCTCAATGATCCTGAAGCAACTGCGCGAGTTCTCACTCCGGACGGCTGGCTGCGTACCGGTGACATTGCAATTGTCGATGAAGATGGCCACTTGTACATGGTGGATCGTATAAAAGATCTCATCATTGTTTCTGGATTCAACGTGTTCCCTGCAGAAGTCGAAAGCGTGCTTTCTGCGCATCCTGATGTTGCAGAAGTAACCGTTGTTGGCACACCGCACCCACACACTGGTGAAGCAGTTCGTGCATACATTGTGGCGCGCAATGGTGTGCATCTTGATGAAGATGCAATCATCGATTACTGCCGAACAAAACTGGCTCGATACAAATGTCCGTCGAAGATTTTGTTTGTTGAAACTCTTCCACGCAATATCAGCGGGAAAGTACAACGCTTCGCTTTGAAGTAGTTGCACGCGTGGCGTTACTTGCCACGAGGAAACCAATAAACAAAATGCTGATGCCTACCAAGAGGGTGATGGCAAACGCGGTGTCTGCACCAAGACGCCCAGAGAATGTGCCACTTGCAGACAATGTTGCTGCGCCGAGCGCAATGAAGATGTTGCCGAGAGCCAACATGCGTGGAGAAGAAACGTTGCGCGTGGCAGTGGCGGTGAGCGCAGGGTTTGCCCCACGCAGCACGCGATAGGCGGACCACAGCGCGCCAACAAAAATGATGGTGGCGGGAATAGCAGAACCCACAGCAGCCAAGACGCGGGGAAGCGGGTCAAACACGTCGCTGCCTTTCGGCAACTCATTCGGAGAGATGATGCTGTTCATGGGCGCAATAAGAATGACGCCGGCTGAGAACCCGCTGAAGACAAGCAAGATGCGGGTGGTAACTCGACCCGCTCGCGGCCCCGCCAACAGAAAAATGGTGCCAAGGGCAAGCCACGGAACATTGACGACGGCACCGAGCAAGAAAAAGACACGAAAAGACATTTCGCTCCACCCTCGTGCCTCGCCCCACCATAGGGAAAAGGAAGCCATGGCAAACAGGGCCATGGCAATTGTCCATGCCAATTCATGGGGGCGATGGCGCCTCAGCCAGCGATCCCAGGTGCTGAGACCAAAGGCGACAGCGATAAGGGCAGAGGCGGCAGCAAGAGCCGTGTTCAAGGTCACGGTATGAAAGGCTAGGGGCAGCCCAACGGAGTTCGTGAAACGGTGCACGAAGCAATAGCGTGGGGTTGCATGTCGGACTCCCCCCGCCGCCGAATTCCAGAAGCCGCCCTCGGGCGTCTGCCTATCTATTTGCGCATCCTCGTCGACCTCGGCACCGAGAATGTTGCGCAAGTGTCAAGCGAGCAACTCGCAGAACTAGCAGCTGTCAATGCAGCCAAGGTGAGAAAGGATTTGTCGTATCTCGGCACCTACGGCACCCGCGGCGTTGGCTATGAAGTGCAGTTCTTGATGTACCAAATTCAACGTGAACTTGGGTTGAACCAGTCATGGCCAATCGTGATTGTCGGAGCAGGCAACTTGGGTCAAGCACTCGCTAATTTTTCTGGCATCGCAGAACGTGGTTTTCACATTGTCGGAGTCGTGGATAAAGACGAATCAAAGATCGGAACTGTCGTTGGTGGCGTTCGCGTCAAGCACGTCGACGAATTAGCAAGCATTGTCCAGTCAAAAGCTGTGAACATTGGCATCATCGCCACCCCCGCACAACACGCTCAAGAAGCAGCCGATGCCCTGGTGCGCGCTGGGGTGGGGTCCATCATGAACTTTGCTCCTACAGTGTTGGCTGTGCCACGTGGAGTCAATGTTCGAAAAGTTGATCTGGCACTTGAACTCCAGATCTTGAGTTACTACGAACAAACCCGCAACAACGGTTTACGAGCTGTTCCCACGGGTGAGCACTCAGATTCGGTTAGCGCGTAACCATCATGTCCATCGTTGTCATCGGCCTCAACCATCGAACTACTCCAGTAGATCTTTTGGGCAAGGTAATGATTGCTGATGCTGCACTTCCAAAAGCGTTGCACGCACTATCAGTGCGCGACGACATTCGTGAAGCAGTCATTGTTTCTACATGTAATCGAACAGAGATTTACGCAATCGCCGAAAGGTTCCACGGGGCATATACAGACATTCGTGATTTCATTTGTGAAACGAGCGGCGTGTCACCTGAAGAAATATCTGCGCATCTCTACAGCCAGCATGACGACGACGCCATTGTGCATTTGTTTGAAGTTGCAGCAGGCCTTGATTCTGCCGTGCTTGGTGAGACTGAAGTATTAGGCCAAGTGCGCCACGCGTGGGATGTTGCAATGAACGAAGGTTCATCGCGTAGTGCACTCAACTTGTTATTCCGTTACGCCCTGGAAGTAGGAAAGCGCGCACGCACTGAAACTGGAATTAGCAAGTCAACTGCATCTGTTTCGCATGCAGCAGTGGAAATGGCTGAAGAGATTCTTGGTTCTTTGGTCGGCAAGAGCGTTCTTGTTGTTGGTGCTGGTGAAATGGGTGAAGGTGTTGCAACCGCTTTGTCTCGTGCAGGTGTTGCAACAATGACTGTTGTAAACCGCACCGAGTCACGTGGGGAAGCGCTGGCCGAAAAGGTAGGAGCGCGTGTGTGCTCTTTTGATTCATTAGAAACTGAACTCGCGAGTGCCGACGTTGTCTTGGCGTGCACAGGCGCAGGAAATTGCATCATCGATTTTGATTTGGTCTCGCGCACTCGCACAGATGAAAATCGTCCGGTACTGATTGTGGACATTGCTTTACCGCGAGATGTAGAGCCAACAGTTGCAACTATTGAGAATGTCACGTTGCGTGACCTTGATGATCTCAGTCAATGGGCACAACGCGGCATCGAACAGCGTGCATCTGAAATAGATCAGGTGCGCAGCATTATTTCTGATGAAGTGGAACGCTTCACTCTTGATCAGGCACAACGCCAAGCAGCCCCACTCGTTGCTCAATTGCGAGAAGTAGTTGAGTCAGTGCGTGTCGCTGAGATAGAGCGTTTCACTGGCCGGCTTACAGACCTCACCCCAGAACAGCGTGAGGTGGTTGAATCAATCACTCGCGGCATTGTCAATAAAATGCTTCATACACCGTCTGTCCGCCTGCGAGAAGCAGCCGGAACCCCACAGGGAGAGCGTTTGTCAGCTGCGGTGCGAGATTTGTTTAATCTCGACTGAATACATCTATGACACAACTTCGGATTGCGACTCGCTCGAGTGCTCAGGCACGAACTCAAGCAGAGAATATCGGCGCACTCATTGAGCGCATGTCCCCGGGTGTTTCTGTTAAATATGTGTTTGTCGATACGCACGGAGATGTAAACCAAACCACTCCACTTCACCAAATGGGTGGACAGGGCGTGTTCGTAAAAGAAGTGCAACGTGCTGTTGTCGATGGAGCTGCCGATATTGCTGTGCATTCTGCAAAAGATTTGCCATCACAAACTGCGGACGGTTTGGTGATTGCCGCAGTGGGGGAACGTCGTACACCAAACGATGCACTTATTGGTAGATCATTAGACGATCTTGCCACGGGCGCAACTGTTGCGACTGGCTCGGTGCGACGCCGTGCTCAATTGATGCGTATGCGTCCCGATTTAAAATTTGTTGACCTTCGTGGAAATATTCAGACTCGATTGTCAAAGATTCCAGATGGTGGAGCCATTGTGATGGCCGTTGCTGCACTTGAGATTTTGGGCATGACTGAGCACATTGCACAGATGCTCGACATTGATGTTGCTGTGCCGATGGTTGGTCAAGGTTCGGTGGCCGTCGAAGCGCGATCAGATGACAAGACAACATGTGAAATTTTGTCTGCGATAGATCATCTGGCGAGTCGATATGCCGTGGAAACCGAACGTGCATTCCTTGCTGAACTCGGCGCCGGCTGTTCATTGCCAGTGGGTGCGCATCTCACAAAAGATGGTATGTTCCACGCGTTCATGGCAACCGATGATTGTTCTGATTCAGTACAACTAGTTGGTTCAATTGGTGACACAGACGACAATCTTGCTGTTGGCATTGCAGCAGCGCACGAATGTCGCACTCGCTTGGCAGAAGTTACAGAGTAAATGTCTACTTCGCTTGAAGGCAGATCTGTAGTCATCACTCGTTCGATTGCGCAGAACGAATCATTACGCCGACTGCTAGAAGCTCGTGGCGCGCGAGTTGTTGAAGTACCACTCATTGCTGTTGTTGAACCAGACGATGAAGGTCGCGAACGCGATGAAGTGCTTCAGCGGTTTGAAGATTTTGATTGGATTGTCGTGACATCACCAAATGGTGCAGATCGTGTGGCGCCCTTTCTTTCTGCCGCACATGCAGCAGGCGATGCACAGCGTTTTCCTCTGTTAGCCGCCGTAGGTGAAGCCACTGCGCGTTCGGTGGGTACACCGGTCGCATTGTGTGCTGAACCCGCCAGAAGCGATGTCTTGGCACAGCAGTTTCCTGAAGGCAGTGGAACAGTTCTTGTCGTGCAGGGAAATTTGGCTGACAGTCAATTGAGTGATGACATTGAAGCAAAAGGCTGGACAGTGACACGCGTTGTTGCATATCGCACAGTTCATCTGCGCCCAACAAAAGAGATGATGCTGCCAGCACTTTCGGCTGATGTTTTGTTACTTGCATCAGGCAGTGCAGCAAACGCATGGTTCGACGCATTTGGTGCCACAACTCCGCCGTATGTGGTAGCAATGGGCCCAAGTACAGCCAAAGTTGCTGTCAATCTGGGTCTTGAAGTATCTGCAATAGCGTCGGAACAGACTCTGGACTCGCTCATCGAGACTGCTGAACGGGTGATTAGCCAATAACCTGAAGACGATGTTTCCCGTATCGCGCCCCCGACGACTTCGTACCACTGGTGCAATGCGTGAACTAGTGGCCGAGACCAGGTTGCATGTGTCAGATCTTGTAGCGCCACTCTTTGTACGCGAAGGAATCTCGTCTCCACAACCGATTGTTTCATTGCCAGGCGTGATGCAGCACACCGTCGCATCACTTGTTCAAGAAGTACAAGAGTTGCGTGACCTCGGAGTGAAGGCAATCATTTTGTTCGGAGTTCCTGCATCCAAAGACGACATCGGGTCTGGTGCGTTTGATGCAAACGGCATTGCTCAAGTTGCGCTTCGAGCCCTACGCAACGCAGTGGGTGACGATGTAGTGCTTATGGCAGATTTATGCGTTGATGAATACACCTCACATGGGCATTGCGGAATTGTCGGAGCTGATGGTGAAGTTGACAACGATGCAACTCTCGAGATTTATTGCAAGGCTGCAGTTGCCCAGGCTCAGGCAGGTGCGCACGTTGTAGCACCGAGCGGCATGATGGATGGCCAAGTGGGCGCAATTCGTTCCGCGCTCGATGATGCCGGATTCGAACATGTTGCGATCATGGCGTACTCAGCAAAGTATGCCTCTGCGCTCTACGGGCCATTTCGTGATGCAGTCGATGTTCAGATTGTGGGCGGCGGCCATCGCAAGGGGTACCAACAAGATTGGCGCAATGCGCGTGAGTCCATGCGGGAAGTATTTGAAGATATTGAACAAGGTGCAGACATCGTGATGGTGAAACCTGCACTTGCATATCTTGATGTCATTGGTCAGGTCCGTGCATCAGTCGATCATCCTGTTGCTGCGTATCACGTCAGTGGTGAGTACTCCATGATTAAAGCAGCTGCTGAAAAAGGTTGGATTGATCATGACGCGGTTGCAATGGAACATCTCACTGCAATCAAACGCGCAGGCGCCGACATCATTTTGACATATCTCACGCGTTGGTTCGCTGAGAACGCAACAAAGTAGGTCTTTTGTGACTAATGCAATTCCATTGTGTGATGCGACTGCATGTGTGCAGGCTGGTTGCACAGCGACAGTGTGTCGTGGCCTAGGTATTCCTTCGAACCAATTAGTTTTTGAACGTTCTGCGCGCGCAATCCCAGGTGGTGTCAATTCATCTATTCGTGCTTTCAAAGCAGTGGGCGGAACGCCGTACATCGTGTCTTGGGCAAACGGTGCTTATGTCTACGACGTAGAGGGCAATGAACTCATTGACCTTGTGCAGAGTTACGGAGCCATCATTCTTGGGCATGCGCATCCAAAAGTGACAGAGGCAATCAGGTCTGCAGCTGGTGACGGTACGTCATATGGCGCGCCCACTCCGCGAGAAATGAAATTAGCCGAAGCAATTGCTGAGCGTGTTCCGTCGTGTGAACGTGTTCGCTTTATGAACAGCGGAACCGAAGCCACAAGTACAGCAGTACGACTTGCCCGTGGTGCAACTGGTCGCAAACGCATTGTCACTTTTCATGGCAACTTTCATGGCGCTACAGATGCCCTGTTAGCAGCAGGTGGAAGTGGAATTGCAACATTGGGACTTCCAGGCACGGCAGGAGTGCCCGAAGAAGCCGTTGCAAATACTTGGGTACTGCCATACAACGTTGTTCCAACGCTTGACGAAGATGTAGCCGCAGTGTTTGTTGAACCTGTTGCCGCAAACATGGGTCTTGTTGCGCCAGTGCCTGGGTTTCTTGAAGGACTTCGTGCCGAATGTGACCGCGTTGGTGCGTTACTTGTGTTCGACGAAGTAATCACCGGATTCCGTTTAGGAACAGGTGGAGCACAAGGTAAGTACGACATTCGTCCTGATCTCACATGCTTTGGAAAAGTGATTGGCGGTGGCTTACCTATTGGTGCAGTGGGTGGACGCAAAGACATCATGGAAAATCTCACCCCATTGGGTTCGGTGTTTCACGCTGGAACATTGGCTGGCAATCCTTTAGCAACTGCAGCGGGTCTTGCTGCACTCAATGAACTCACAGACGATGTATATATGGAATTGTCGGCACGTACACGGCATGTTGCTTCCATGTTGCGCGATGCCTGTGCATCAGCGGGTATCGACGCAATCTTTCCTGTGGTGGGAACGCTTGCAGGTATGTATTTTGGAAATGCACTCGGCGGCAAAACGCCAACTAACTTTCAAGAAGCCTGTACAACAAGCGAAGAAACGTACGCCAAGGTATTCCACGCACTTCTATCTGCTGGCGTTGCACTTGCACCAGGTGCCTACGAATCTTTGTTTGTTGGTCTCGCCCATACAGACGAAGTTGTGACACAACTTGCAGAGCGTGTTGCTGTGGGTTTACAGGGGATTAACCGTTGAGTAGACGCATCCTTTTCGCCTCTCTTGCAATCTTGCTTGTGGGTGTTGTTCTGGTGTCACAGCGTGGGGGAACAAAGGTCGTAACACCCACTGCGGTGCTGCACAAAGTAGATCTGATTGCAAGTGTGGACGGCATCAATCTTGACGCTGCATGGTCACAAGATGGAAAAGTTACTTCTGGTGGTGCTGCCAGATTGTCGCTAGATGATTTGCGTACATTGACAATTCTTGAAGGAACAATGACTGCTGAATTCGGCGATGTTCAACCGTGTACCGATTTCGTCACTCCGAATGCGTGCGTGTTGTTTGCAGACATGTTGGGCGAAGCAGTGGTGTGGTTTGCCCTTGTCTCGGCAGACACAGCGACGCCTCGAGAATTTGTGACACTGCCTGGATTAATCGATATGCAAAACAACGGCAACGAAGGCATTCTTCGTAATGGTTGGATAGTAAACCTTGCTTCGCCTGTGAAACGTAACTGCGAGAAAGAAGACGGAGACACGTCGTCATTGCGTGATTTCATAACGCGATTCCCAGATACAAAAAGTTCTGCAGTAGTAAATCTTCTGACGGACAACGTTGTGTCCGTGAAGTGTTTGTAACTAAGAGTTATTTACCGATTGAAGCGCGGGGCTCTGTGCCAACTGCGCCAGGCTTTGCGGCAAGCATGGCGAAGTCTTTTTCAATGGTGTCAAAACTTGTGGAGCCTGCTTCGAGGCCTAAGAAAATTTCTGATTCTGGTGAACACCAGGCCTCATACTCTTCTGCCCACTCTTCACTCTTCGGATCTGCACCGCTTTTTTCATACCGTGTGTAACACACAACAGAAAGTATTTCTGCTTCGGTGAGAGCACCGCCCGCTTTCTCACCTTGCATCGGCATGGGGTTTCCGTTGTATGAGAGTGTTGCGTGCGCGCCACCTTCACGGTTTGGGTCGCCGTATGTCTTGATGTCAGCAGCTGCGTATTTCTGGCTTCCGCTGTAAACGAAGTTCAACATGTCTTCAATATGAGGGAAAGTTTTCAACACCTCACCCTGATACAAAACTCGTCCGGCTCCACCAGCGCCGTCGGCACCGTGACAACCTGCGCATGATCCGTAGACAGTTGCACCGATAGATATCGGGCCGGCAAGAACTTTCTCTGCTGGCTTCAATGCAATGAGATACAACGCAGCCCATGCAGGCAACATTGCAAGACCTGCCATTGCCCAAAATGGAATCTTCTTACGTGACTTGGCTGCCACAACATATGGAGGATCAGGAACAACCGGTTTTGGTGCAGGTGCTTCTGTTGCTTTCGCAGGTGTGGCAGGGGTTGCGACTGCTGGGGTCGACGATGGGGCGCTATCACCAGAGGCATCGCTAGGCGCTTCTGCGCGACGTGCCTTGGAGCGATTCAGAAGGTGCTCGGGAATCTCGGTCACTGCTCTTTACCTCTCGGGGAGACCATGGAAGATCTCGTCATGGAGCGGAAGTGCTCTCTGATTCGAGGTCTTGCCTCCACGATAGACAAACAAAGGTGTTCGAGAGGAATCATTGGCATCAGTTTGCTCGTGACTCATGTCGTGGGCGACGGGAGAATGCCTTGTGCGATTGTGCATTTAGAGCTCAAAAGTACGACCTTGCGGAAGCTGTGAAGCGCACAAAAGCACAACCTCTGATTGGTCTCGACGATTCTGATGCGACAGATGTCGCCCCTTCGGAAATGGGTAAAGAGGGTGGTGAGGTGACTAGTCTTTCTAGTACTTAGGCACCTGCCCCAGACCAAAACAGTCACCAGGACCGGAGAAGAAGAAAAGCCCATGATCGCGATCGACATACTCAGATGGCCAGGAGTCAACCAAGCTTTTCTCTTTTCCTTTGTCATGACCACCGCCATGGCACTCGTTGTCATTCCCATCGGAAAGCGCCGCCCAATGGGCAGGCCTGCAACATGGGGTGAAGCCATGATCGGATCTGTCTACACGTTCTTTGTGATGTTCTTGGCGTTTGGAGTTGTTCCTCACCAATTCATCGACCATGCCGACAAAGAACTTGGATGGCGTAAAGACAAATTGTTGATGGGGCCCTTCGACATTTTGAACGCAAAGGCGAATGGTGGAAACTTTCCATTTACCCTTAGTTACGAAGCAGTGCGTGACATCCTTGTTGTGGTGATACACGTGTACTTCATCGGACTCATGATTTACATGTTTGTTTGGTGGCAAAAGCGCGGGGAAAAAGTCGTCAAAGAAATCGAAACGTCTTCGTACGGTCGTCCATTGGTACGAAAGAGTTAAGAAATCATGGCTCGCACAGACGCAAACCCACCAATGCCAGAATGGTCCACCGAGTATCAGCTCGTTGAAGTTGATGCCGACTATTTGGGCAAGGCTGTTAAGCCAAAGCAGTTCATCCACATTGATCAAAGTGAATGCATCATGTGTGAAGGCTGCGTCGATATCTGCCCATGGAAATGCATCCATATGGTGACTCCCGATGCTGTTGCAGAAGCAACCGATACAGAGATGCCCGGATCAGACCCATCCGACAATGTTCTTTTCATCATCGACGACGACGTGTGTACACGCTGTGCATTGTGCGTCGATCGCTGTCCTACTGGCGTCATCATTTTGGGCAAAGTCGGTGCACCCGATCCAGAAGGTGACAGTCATACCCGTACAAACAATCATGGCTACGGCTATGGAATGCGCCTCTGAGGTAAACAAATCATGGCAAAAGTATTAGATAACCCTCGTCCAACTCTGAAAGAGCGGGCAGCCAAAGCAGGTGGCCAAGTCCAAGGCAGCCAAGTATGGAACTCCATCTTTCGACCTGGTTCAATTTTCCGTAAGGGATACACCGATAGCCCACGTAACCGTTCATACGTGATCATGAACTCGGTGCTCTATCACTTGCACCCAGTGAAGGTGAAGCGCCACGCAGTCAAGGTCAGTTACACACTGTGTCTTGGCGGTTTGAGTTTCTTCTTGTTCATTTTGCTTACCGTTACCGGAATTTTCTTGATGTTCTTCTACCGACCAACGGGTGCAAACGCCTGGCAAGACATTCAGACATTGCAGACATCAGTGACTTTTGGTTTGCTTATTCGCAACATGCATCGTTGGGGTGCACACCTGATGGTGTTGTCAGTGTTCTTGCACATGGCGCGCGTGTTTTACCACGGTGCGTATAAAGCCCCTCGCGAATTCAACTGGGTGATTGGTGTCGTTCTTTTGACTCTTACTTTGTTGTTGTCCTTCACCGGTTACTTGTTGCCGTGGGACCAGTTAGCCCTCTGGGCGGTCACGGTGGGTACCAACATGATGGGCTACACGCCAGTGTTTGGTTCGCAAGTTCGTTTCGTTCTACTTGGCGGCGTCGAAATTGGTTCGGAAACCTTGTTGCGTTGGTACGTGCTTCACGTGCTCATGCTTCCTTTCGTCATCGTTATCTTTATGGCAATTCACTTCTGGCGCGTCCGCAAAGACGGCGGAATCTCTGGACCTTTGTAAGCGAGGGAGCACACAATGACTGAAATTCCTGAACACCTACTAAAGCGAGCACAAGCAGCTCGTGAAAAGGCCGCGGCCGAATCCGACGCACCTGCCGAGGCAAGTGCCGGTGGCTCACGCATTCCTGATCATCTTTTGGAGAGAAGCAAAGCAGCACGCGCAGGTGGCGAAGGTGCAGTAGCAGTTGCCGAAAAAGCAGCAGCAGTGGTCGCAAGTGCACCTGCTGGTTCAGTACCTGTAGGTGCTGGTCCTGGGGGTCACACGCAAAGACTTCTTACCGTTGTGAAGTCTGGTTCTATTCAAGAAACTAAGGCTGCACCTGTCGACAAAGTGCACACGTGGCCTCACCTGTTGGCTGTTGAATTTGTTGCCGCTCTCGCGTGCACAGCATTCTTGTTCGTGTTCTCATGGGTCGTAAACGCACCGTTGCTACACGCAGCAGACTTCAACAAAACACCGAACCCATCAAAAGCACCTTGGTACTTCTTGGGCCTCCAGGAACTTCTCACAATGTTCCACCCAATGATTGCTGGTGTGACCTTGCCTGGCATGGGTCTTGTCGCACTGATTTTGGCACCATACGTTGACCGCAACACTTCTAACAAACCAGAAGATCGAAAGTGGATGACATCCATGATGACGCTCTTCCTCATGTTCTGGGCAGTGTTGGTCATCATTGGTTCCTTCTTCCGCGGGCCAGGATTCAACTTCGTCTTCCCGTGGCGAGATGGCATTTTCTTCGAGTTGTGATTTCACTTCTCACTAACAATTAATTATTCGACGTAAAGACAAAGGAACAAGGAACGTAAAGGCATGAGTACCGGAATCGTCATAACGATCGTCGTGATCGCAGCAGTTGTCTTTGGTGCAATTGTTGTGTTGACGACCGCTCGTAGCTCCGAAGTTCGTGGTGCCGGCGCGTTGTCGCGCGAGACACGTTCACGTGATCGCAAAGCAACAATCTCTGGCAGCGCACCGACTGGGCGTGAAGTAGAGGCAGCTTCACGATCAACAGACGTTGCGATAGCAGCACCTGTTGCTGTTGAACCATTTGTTGCACCAGATGAAGAAGCACTTGGTGTTTCTCGCCGCATGTTCTTTAACCGTTCAGCCGTCACGCTCATGGCAGCAAGCCTTGGTGCATTCGGCGCATCTGTTGTGGCGTTCTTGTGGAAGGGCGCCGAAGGTGGATTCGGATCAAAAATCAGCGTCGGAAAATTGACTGATGTTGTTTCTGGTATTCGAGCCAACAAAGGTTTCTTGTATTTGTCAGAAGCACGCTCATGGGTCACCGAGTATCCAAAAGATGCGTTGGGTAAAGGCAGCGCTATCTACGGTGGTCAGTCCTCTGTCTTTGCAGGAATGCAATCGGGAGTGGTTGCCCTGTATCAGAAGTGCCCACACCTTGGTTGCCGTGTTCCGGAATGCAAGAGTTCTCAATGGTTTGAATGCCCATGTCATGGTTCGCAGTTCAACCGCGTAGGAGAAAAGAAGGGCGGACCTGCACCTCGCGGAATGGATCGCTTCGGAGTTTCTGTTGCAAACGGTGTTCTCACCATTGACACTGCTGCAGTGTTTGCAGGTCCAGCAATTGGAATCAACACCACTGGTCAAGAAGCTGAAGGCCCTAACTGCGTTGGAGGCGGTCACTAATCATGTTTGCATCAACAAGCACTTCCATTGCATGGCTCATCCTGCTGGTCTCCGTGGCCGGTTGGATTGTGTATGCATTCTTCAACATGCGTGGTTCACGCGCAGAGATTGGCTCCGAGCAAAAGTTGGCCGCCAACCGCAAGGAATACTACGACGACGAAGCTCTTGAAGGACCTCGTCTTGAACGAGTTCAAGTCTTGGGACTGTTGTTTCTTGTCATCATCACTGTTGCGTTGCCCCTGTATTGGGTAATGGAGCCAAGTCGCCAGGCAGGCGCAACGTTTGGTTTTGAAAAGCGTTTCACTAATTGGGGCGCAGAGTTATTCACATCAACAGCCGACGGTGGTTATAACTGTTCTGGCTGTCACGGCGGCATGAAAGCGACTGGCGGCGTAGCCCCGTATGCGGTGACAGACCCAAAGACGGGCGAAGTGAAGTCAGTCGCTTGGAAAGCACCAGCACTGACGACAGTGCTGTATCGCTACACGGAAGATGAAGTGCGTTTCATTCTCAACTACGGGCGGCCTTTCTCGCCAATGTCTGCGTGGGGAACTGTCGGTGGTGGTCCATTGACTGATCAATCGGTGCAAACGTTGATTGATTACATGAAGTCCATTCAGATTCCTCAAGAGAATTGCGAAACGACTCGCAGTGCGTACAACCCAACGTGTCTCGATGGCACTCTGCCTGTTGAAAACAACAAGGAAATAATTGCTGAAGCGCAACGTCAAGTCGATAGTGGTAAGTACGGATCTCTTGGGGAAGCCTTATTCAATCTCGACCTCGGTTCAGGTGCGTATTCATGTGCGCGTTGTCATACAAAGGGATGGTCTATTGACGATCCTCAAGTAACTGGCGGTGGTGCCCTTGGACCAAACCTCACTGGTGGTTCATCCGTTCGTCAGTTCCCGATCCAGGCAGACATGATCGCTTTTCTCCAAAGTGGTTCTGAACTTGGTAAGCGTTATGGCGAACAAGGCCAAGGAAGTGGTCGTATGCCTGCCTTTGGTCAGGTGTACACAAATGACCAACTCAAATTAATCGTTGAATACGTTCGGAGCCTCTGATGTTGTCAGTGTTACTTTCAGTCGGTTGGGAACCAGAGATTCGCGGGTGGACCACTGTCATCATCAGTGTGGTGGTGCTCATGGGCTCCACCTATCTCTTGCTTGGTACCAATGTCGGCGCCCGTCTCGGTTTCCTCATCGCTATCACTGCTCTTTCTGGCTGGATGATGTCAATGGGAATCATCTGGGCGATCTACGGAATTGGTTTAACTGGGCCAGCACCAACATGGAAACCGAGCGAACCGGTAACCATTGTGCGCGATGGTGCATTGCTAGATCGAACCGAAGTGGTCGACGCTCCAATTGACATCGCAGGTCTTGATGCAACCAAAGCTGCAGCTGTTGTCTCAAAAACATTGGTAGATGAAGGTTGGAGGATTCTTGAAGAGTCTGACCCATCTCGTGGTCAAGCAGTTGCTTCAGCAGATGAGATTATTCAAATCGAAGCTGAAGAATTCGCTGCTGGCGAATATGTTGCAGTGAGTGTGTATGACAAGGGTGGCGAGCGGTATCCGAAGATTGGTGAATCGATTGACTTCCTCGCATTTAGGCACGATCCGCGTTATTCGATTGTCGAGATTGCACCATTACTTGAACAACGTGTCGAACCGGGTCGTGCACCAGCACGTGCACAAATAGACACCACAAAACCACACCGCTATGTCGTCATGATTCGTGACCTAGGTGCAAAGCGTCAACCCGCTTTCCTTATTGGACTCGGCTCTGGCATTATCTTCTTCTTGCTGTGCTGGCTTCTCCATCGCCGTGAAGCACTGTTGCGCAAAAACCTTGCACTAAAGGCCTAGTGCGATGAGTCAGTACCTTCCCATTTTGGCGTTAACGGTGCTGGCGGTTCTTTTCGCATTAATTAGCCTCATTGCCTCTCGGTTGTTGGCACCAAACCGTCCCAGTTCAGCAAAAGAAGCACCATACGAATGCGGCATCGTTCCAAGCCGTGAACCACCAGAACGTTTTCCTGTGAGTTTCTATGTCATTGCAATGCTGTTCATCATGTTCGACATTGAAATCATTTTTGCTTATCCATATGCAGTCGACCGTGAATTCCTTGGCTCTTTCGCATTCTTCGAGATGCTGGCATTTAGCGCGGTCTTCTTTGTCGCTTTTGTGTACATGGTTGCGCGCGGTGCTCTTGAATGGGGCCCCATCATGCGTTCTGCAAAACTTGATCCTCAATCGAGTACTGGTGTGCAGGCTAGCGGAACTGTGCGTGTTGTTGGTCGTGAAGGCCGAGCCGCCTGATGGGATTAGTTCAGAACGTTCTTGACGATGGACTAGGTGGCATCGAGCACAACTTTGTCACTGCGCGCATCGAAGACTTAGTCAAGTGGGCACGTTCACGTTCTAGCTGGGGCGCTTCGTTCGGTCTTGCTTGTTGCGCAATTGAAATGATGGGAACCGGTGCCTCGCACTACGACTTGTCTCGTTTCGGAATGGAAGTGTTTCGTGCATCTCCTCGCCAGGCAGACATCATGATTGTCGCTGGGCGCGTTAGCCAAAAAATGGCTCCTGTGTTGCGCCAGGTGTACGACCAAATGATGGAACCCAAGTGGGTCATCTCTATGGGTGTTTGTGCATCAAGTGGAGGCATGTTCAACAACTACGCAATTGTGCAAGGTGTCGATCAGATCGTGCCCGTCGATGTTTATGCACCAGGTTGCCCTCCAACACCAGAGACATTGATTCATGCCATCGAGACATTGCATGAATTGATTGAAGATGGCGAAATCATGCGTCGTCGTGCATCAAATAATGGTGGCGCAGGAATTCAACTCACTGAAAGCGCAATCGCTGCTGCTCCTGTCACGCTTGGAACGAAGTAACCATGAGTGACGTGGTTGAAACAGTAGATAATGCTGTAGAGACTCAGCATGGTTGTCCAGTTCTTGATTCGCTTGGACAACGAGTTTTGCTTGCTACCCGTGAGAATTACATTTCAGTAGTCAAAGCACTTGTTGATGAGGGATACACCATGTGTATTGATCTCACTGGTGTTGACTATCTCAATTTGCCCAATCGCACGGTTGGCCATGGTGTCGCACCAGAGCGTTTTGAAGTAGTAGCCAATTTCCTGTCACTCACATTGCGTCAACGCATTCGTGTACGCGTGCAGATTCCAGAGAACGATGCCACGTTGCCTTCTTTGTTTGACTTGCACCCTGGTACTGAAGCGCATGAACGCGAAACATACGACATGTTCGGAATTTCATTTGACGGCCACCCAGACATGACTCGCATCTTGATGCCAGAAGATTGGGATGGTCACCCTCTTCGTAAGGATTACGACCAAGGTTCTATTCCGGTTCAATTCAAAGGTTCACACTCATGACCATTGTTTCAGCCGGAACAGACGAGGGCGGTCAAGAACTTCTCTCGCGTAGCGAACTCACTGCAAAGGAATTGTTGCGTGAAGTGGGTTCTGTGTTGCGTCTTAGCGAGACCGAAGCAGCCGCGTTGGCTTCAGTTGCGGACGAGGCTCCAGAAGATCAAACAATGATCATCAACATGGGACCACAACACCCAAGTACACACGGTGTCTTGCGACTCATGTTGGAACTTCAGGGTGAAACTGTTCTGCGTTGCAAGCCGATTATCGGTTACCTGCACACAGGGATGGAAAAGACCGGCGAAGCGCTTTCCTATATGCAGGGCGGAACGAACGTAACGCGCATGGATTACTTGTCGCCGTTGAATAACGAACTTGTTTTCTCGATGGCCGTTGAAAAACTCCTTGGCATCGATGGCGATATCCCGGAACGTGCAACGTGGATGCGCATGTTGCTGAGCGAACTAAACCGAATGAGCAGCCACCTTTTGTTCCTTGCCACAAACGGCATGGACATCGGCGCAGTATCCATGATGTTGTACGGATGGCGTGAACGCGAAGATGTCCTTCGCTTTTTCCAGAAGGTCACCGGACTTCGCATGAACCACAACTTCATCCGCCCTGGTGGTTTGGCTGCAGACTTGCCTGCCGGCTGGCGTGACGATGTTTTGGAAATTCTTGAGAACTTGCCGTCGCGTCTCGAGGAATACGACATCTTGATGTCTGGTCAGCCAATTTGGCGCGAGCGTTTGCAGGGCGTAGGTGTTATCACTGCGCAGGAAGCAATTGCACTCGGAGTCACCGGACCAATCCTTCGTTCGACCGGAGTTCCATGGGATCTTCGCCGTGACATGCCGTACCTTCACTATGACCAACTCGAATTTGATGTGGTTGTCGGGGAGTACGGCGATGCATACGACCGCTATTCGATTCGTTTCAATGAGATCCGTGAGTCAATGCGCATCGTGTATCAAATCCTCGATCGCATGCCATCTGGCGATTACCGAATCCAAGACAAAAAAGTTACGCCACCACCACGTGCGCGAATTGATGAGTCCATGGAAGCACTGATTCACCACTTCAAAATCTTTACTGAAGGTTTTAAAGTTCCTGAAGGCGAAGTGTACGTGAGCATTGAAAGCCCACGTGGAGAAATTGGTTGCTACATCGTGAGTGATGGTTCTTCACATCCGTATCGCATGCACGTTCGTGCACCATCGTTTGTCAACATTCAAGCTATGCCTCACATGATGCGTGGTGGGCTCGTCGCCGACGCAGTTGCTGTGATTTCCTCTGTTGACCCTGTTCTGGGAGAGGTTGATCGCTGATGGCTCGACTTTCTGAAGACAACATTCGTCTTGCACGTGAAATCATTGGTCGGTATCCAAAGCCGCGCTCCGCAACAATGCCGTTGTTGCATCTTGCACAAGAACAAGATGGCTACATCACCAACGAGGCAATGTCGCACATTGGTGAACTTGTTGGGGCCACATCGGCCGAGGTGTACGGAACCGCTTCGTTCTACGAAATGTTCAAGTTTGAGCCCGTCGGTAAGTTCCTTATCAATATTTGCGGAACAATGTCGTGTGCACTTCTTGGTGCTGAAGAACTCATGCATCATGCCGAAGGCCGTCTTGGTATCAAGATGGGTTCCACCACAGCCGATGGCAAATTCACACTTGAGCGAGCCGAATGCCAAGCAGCTTGTACTGAAGCTCCGTGCTTGCAAGTCAACTATCGCTATCGCTATCGCGTAACACCGCAAGAACTCGATGCTCTGATCGATGATTTGTCTTCTGGCGCTCTTGATAGTGAAATTCCAGCGCACGGCACAGTTGCAAAAGTACGGCAATCAATTCCTGCCGATCGCGGCGTAGGTGCAGTCAACCCAGATGATGTCACTGAAGGCCCTGCATGGCTTGACGGAAAGGCTGCACTATGAGCGGTGGTACTTGGAGGCACGCACCTGGTTTTTACGAAGGCGATCGTCCACGCATTGTGACTTCGCGATTCGAATATGAAGATTCATTCACGCTTGAGCGTTACTTAGCAACAGATGGTTACAAAGGCTTGCGCACTGCGCTTGGTCGCCCAGCAACCGACGTTCACGATGAAGTGAAGAATGCAACAGTTTTAGGTCGCGGTGGCGCAGGTTTCCCAGCAGGAAACAAGTGGGGTCTTACTCCTCAAGGTGTATGGCCCCGGTACTTGGTTGTCAACGGTGACGAGAGTGAACCAGGAACATACAAGGACCGCTTGCTCATGGAGCGCGATCCGCATCAATTGATCGAAGGTTGCCTCATTGCTTCGTATGCCGCTGGCTTGTCGCAGTGCTTCCTCTATATTCGTGGCGAAATGGCGCTTGCTCAAGAGCGGGTCGCTGCTGCACTCAACGAGGCATATGCAGCGGGTTATGTAGGTAAGAACATTCTTGGTTCCAAGTTCTCGCTCGACATCGTGCTTCATTGGGGAGCTGGTGCTTATGTAGTCGGAGAAGAAACCGCACTCATCGAGTCTCTTGAAGGCAATCGTGGAATGCCGCGTTTAAAGCCTCCATATTTCCCCGCTGCAATGGGTTTATATGGTCAACCAACAATCGTGAACAACGTAGAGACTCTGGCGAACTTGCCGTGGCTGCTACAAAATGGCGCTCCTGCGTACACAGCAATTGGCACTGCAACATCACCTGGTACCCGCATGGTGGCTGTTTCTGGGCACGTGAACCGTCCCGGCGTTTTCGAAATCATTAATGGAACCACAACATTTCGTGACCTTCTCTATGGCGATGAGTTCTGTCAGGGAATCCGCAATGGAAATGATCTGAAGGCGTTTGTCCCCGGTGGTGGTTCTGCGCCGTGGTTTACACCAGATCAACTTGATCTTCCGTTCGAAGCAAGCCAAGTGGGGCCAGCAGGTTCCATGTTGGGTTCAGGCGCCATCATGGTGATGGACAGCACCACAGACATCCCTCGTGCTGCACTCACGCTCACTCGTTTTTACGCACATGAATCATGCGGCAAGTGCACACCATGTCGCGAAGGCGGCACATGGCTTGAACGCATTTTGTCTCGTGTTGTAGACGGCAAGGGAACAGATGCAGACCTTGACCAACTGTTCGAAGTAGGAGAGTCCATCTGCCCAGGTGCATTCCCACACGCCTCGAATGAAAAACTTGGTCTAGCAGCAGTTCCGTTTCCTTATCGCATGAACACGATTTGTTTCGTTGGCCCATCTGCATATGCACCAGTGCACTCAGCGCTCACGTTGTTCCGAAGCGAATTTGAAGCACGCGTCACGAAGCGCAAACTCATTTCAGTAACGGCGGTCGGACAATGACAACTATTGATACGAATACAACCGACGCTGAGAATACGCCGCCAGTAGATCCAAACGCAGTGTCCATCACCATCAACGGGCGCACAGTTGCCGCGCGTAAAGGTGAACTGATTATTGCTGCAGCTGACCGAGTAGACGAGTACATTCCACGTTTCTGCTACCACCCACGAATGAGTTCAGTGGGAATGTGTCGTCAATGTCTGGTTGAAGTCGAAGGACCACGTGGTCCGATGATGGTTGTTAGCTGCATGACGCCAGTAGCCGATGGCCAAATTGTGCGCACCGATACGCCACAAGTGAAACGCGCTCATGAGGGAATGATTGAGCTTCTCCTTGCGAATCATCCATTGGATTGCCCAGTGTGTGACAAGGGTGGCGAATGCCCATTGCAAGACCAAGCATTCAGTCATGGTGCTGGCGAAAGTCGCTTTGTTGAAGAAAAGCGCCACTACGAAAAGCCCATACCGATTAGTGATCTCGTACTGCTCGATCGTGAGCGTTGCATCTTGTGCGACCGCTGCACCCGTTTTGCGGACGAAGTTGCTGGCGACCCTCTCATTAGTTTCACGCAACGCGGCAATAACACGCAGGTGATGACATTCCCCGACGAACCGTTCGCATCGTATTTCTCTGGAAACACAGTTCAGATTTGTCCGGTTGGAGCATTGACCGCCACGCCGTATCGATTCAAGGCGCGCCCATGGGACTTAGAACAGCGCGAAAGCACATGCACATCATGTTCAGTAGGTTGCCGCACCGTTGTGCAATCAAGTCGTGACGAATTGTTGCGTTTCCAAGGAGTAGATAGTGACCCAGTGAACTGGGGTTGGCTATGTGACCGTGGACGATTCAATTTCCAATCCACCAACTCCGAAGATCGTCTTGTAACACCACAAGTAAAATCCGGCGATTCATTTACTACGGTCACTTGGTCTGAAGCGTTAGACACTGTTGCTCGTACTATGCGACATGCTCGACCTGGGTCAGTTGCCTTGATTGGCGGCGCTCGTGGAACTAATGAAGATGCATTCATGTGGGCAAAGGTTGCTGATGCACTTGGCGTCACCATGCGTGATGCTCAATTAGACGACGGATTGCCTTCGTCTATCTATGCATATGCACAAGCAACAATCGACTCAACGTGTGCTGGTGGCACCGTCATTGTTATCGCGCCAGATCTTAAGGAAGAACTACCAGTACTTTTCCTTCGTCTTCGTGATGCCGCAGAGAAAAAGCGTGTGCGCATTATCGAAGTGTCTTCACACCAAACAGGTTTAACGAAGTATGCATGGCGTTCCGTGCAAGCAGAGCCAGGCACATCTGCCAATGCACTTGTTGCACTGCTCAGCGAAAGTGCTGTTGCTGCTCAAATTCACAGTGGAGCTGTCACCATTGTTGCGGGTCGCGGAAACCTTGCAGAGTCGGCCAATCATGTCATGGCTGCAGTTGATGCAGCCATGAACGCAGTGCCAAGTGCAACGGTGCTCCCTGCTCTGCGTCGCGGCAACGTGCGTGGTGCATTGTCGGTGGGTCTTGCCCCATCAGAAGGCAACGACACGGCGGCTATTTTGGAAGCTGCAGCAAACGGCAAAGTTGATTGCCTCGTTCTTCTTGGCGCAGACCCATTGAGCGACGTCGCAGACGGAGACCTTGCGCGGCGTGGAATTGCGGGTGCGAAATTTGTGGTTGCAGTCGACACATTCTTGTCTCCAAGTGCTGCACACGCCGACATTGTGTTGCCTGCTGCTGCGTATGGTGAAAAAGACGGCACAACAATGAACCTTGAAGGTCGTGTAACAAATGTGGTGCAGAAAATCACCCCACGTGGCACATCTCGTGCTGACTGGATGATTGCTGCAGAACTGCTCAGTGTGCTGGGTCATGATTCATCGGTTTCTACATTGGCCGATGTTCAACGCGATATGGCACAGGCGATTCCTGGTTTTGGCGCTACAACAACTGCAGTTGCAGTAAAGCGTGACGGTGTAGTGATATCTGTTCCAGTTGCTGCGCGTTCCAACGTGGTCACTAGCGCACCACCACGCAACTCGTATGAGTTCCGCCTCAATGTGAGTCGCAAGTTGTACGACCGAGCAATCAGTACTCTCACCAGCCCTGCTTTAGAGAACCTTGCTCCAGGTGCGCAAGTTTTGGTGAACCCACTTGATCTCGACCGAGTGGGGGCCCCAGAAGGTGGAAACGTTCGTGTTTCTAACAACAACAGTTCGTTGGTATTGCCAGTGCATTCGTCACCATCAGTTCCACGCGGAGTCGCACTTGTTCCTTTCAATCAACCAGGCGCTGATATTCGTGAACTGATTCGTCGATCAGACTCAGTCGTTGACGTTCGGATTGAGTCAATATGATTTCTGCGATTCTCTCAGTCGATCCACTGCTTGATGGCAAATTGTTGTGGACGCCACTAATCATTGTTCTGGTCAAGGTTCTTATTGTCTTCGTGGTGGGCTTAGTTGCCACCATGCTTATGGTGTGGTTTGAGCGAAAAGTTATTGCGGGTATGCAAAACCGCGTTGGGCCAAACAAAGCCGGTCCGTGGGGCATATTGCAAACACTTGCCGACGGCATCAAGTTGTTCTTTAAAGAAGATTTGTTGCCAGAGCGCTCAGACAAGTTCGTTTTCAAACTTGCTCCGTATCTCACCTTGGTACCAGCGTTCTTAGCGTTTGCAATTATTCCATTGGGTGGCGATTTCCGTGACGGCAAGGGTGGCATGGTCACCATGTTTGGCCATCAAACTCGTTTGCAGTTAGCAGACCCACCAGTTGGCGTGCTATTCGCGTTAGCAATTTCATCTATCGCTGTGTACGGAATCATGTTGGCTGGTTGGGCAAGTGGTTCGAAGTATCCATTGCTCGGATCCGTTCGAGCATCTGCCCAAATGGTGTCGTATGAAGCTGCTCTCGGACTTTCACTTGGTGCGGTTATTTTGGTTTCAGGCACGTTGTCTACTGCTGGAATTGTGGACTTGCAATCGTCTGTTGGCCGTTGGAACATTGTCGCTACTGGCTTTGTCCCGTTCTTCATCTTCCTCATTGCCGCAACCGCTGAATTGAATCGTCCGCCGTTCGACCTCGTTGAAGCAGAACAAGAACTAGTCGGTGGTTTCAACACCGAGTATTCCTCCATTCGTTTTGCTCTCTTTTTCCTTGCAGAGTTCATGAACACAATCACCATGTCGGCATTGATTGTTACCTTGTTCTTCGGTGGGCCTCAACCAATCTCAATTGGAGATACCACTCTTGATATTCCTCTTCTTCCAAACGCGTTGGAAGGAACTGTGTGGTTGTTGCTGAAAGTTCTTGTCTTCCTCTATATCTACGTGTGGTTCCGCGCCACTTTGCCGCGATTCCGTTACGACCAACTCATGGACCTCGGGTGGAAGATTTTGATTCCTGCATCACTTGGTTGGTTTATGTTGCTAGCTGCTCAGCGCGTAGGTCGAGACGCTGGTTGGGATCAGATAGTGGTCACTTTGGTATCTGCTTTAGTTCTGATTGGTGGCTACGCATTGCTACAACGTGCCCAAAAAGTGAGCAGAAGCAATCGTGAGAAGGATGGAGCGAGTTTCTAATGGGTTACTTCGGTGGATTCCTCGTCACTATGCGTCAGCATGGTGCACGTAACAAAGTCACAACTGAATATTCGGGTGGGCGTGTTTTCCGTCGCAAGAATCGCGACGAGCATGATGCGAAGATTGAAAAGCCCGAGCGCATGCACGGTCGTCATGTTCTTAATCGTTATGAAGACGGTATGGAAAAGTGCATCGGCTGTGAGTTGTGTGCCGGTGTTTGTCCTGCCAAGTGCATTTATGTGCGCGGTGCCGACAATGATCCCGACAACCCAACGTCTCCTGGCGAGCGTTTTGGGTTTGTTTACGAAATCAATTACTTGCGCTGCATTCATTGTGATTTGTGCGTTGAGGCATGTCCTACTGAAGCAATCACTGAAACCAAACTGTTTGAGTTCTCGTTTACCAATCGGAAAGACGCCATCTACACAAAAGATGAATTACTTGTTGACAGTACGGGTCAGCCGCAACATCTTCCGTGGGAGGACTGGCGTCCTGGAGAAGATGAGCACACGTCTGGGTGGATGAGGGCGACTGCTCCGTCGGGCGATGCTTCATTTGAAGGAGTTGTTGCGTGGAGTGGTGAACTCGGCCATGGCGTGCGCGCGCCAGAACCACCACAAAGCGATAGCGACGAATCAGAATCGGGGCACTAATGGAACTTGTGGTTTTTGTTCTTGCCGCAGCGATGGTTTTGGGCGGCGCACTCGGAGTTGTCACGAGAGCTAACCCGGTTCATGCCGCTATGAGTCTTGTGCTCACGTTGTTTGGAATAGCAGTCATGTTTGTCTCTCACAATGCGCATTTCTTGGCCGCAGTTCAGGTCATTGTCTATGCCGGAGCCATTGTTGTGCTGTTTCTCTTCGTCATTATGCTTCTTGGAGTCGATGAGTCTGAAGATCTTTCTATTGAGCCTATTTCTAAACAACGGCCTCTCGCATTCATATTGGGTGGCGGACTCATGTGCATCATCATCGCTGCAGTAGTAACAGGGCGTAAGAATTTCGCTTCAGGCGGTGGTGCGTTAGAGAGCGCAACTCTTGAGTCACCAGATTCAAACATCCGCCTCCTTGCTCGTTCTATCTTCAGTACAAATGTCTTTGCCTTTGAAATTACCTCTGTACTTCTTTTGGTTGCGGTAGTTGGCACGGTTGTAATGGCTCGCAGAATAAAATCACTAGGAACTGGGAAGTGATCGCGATGTTGTCTGCAATCGAACCCACAACATCTTGGTATCTCATCTTGTCTGCAGTTCTCTTTGGTATCGGAACTGTCGGAGTTCTTGTACGACGTAACCCTTTAGTTATGTTCATGTGTATCGAACTGATGCTGAACGCGGTCAACCTTTCTTTCGTTGCCCTTGCGACACAATTGTCAAACATCAATGGTCAAGTAGCTGTCTTCTTCGTGATGGTAGTTGCCGCAGCCGAAGTAGTTGTGGGTCTGGGCATCATTGTCTCCATCATGCGTCGTCGCACCAATGCAACCGCAGATGATCTCTCGGGATTGAGGGGTTAGGCCGTCATGTTGGATCTCGTTTGGCTCGTACCTGCACTTCCACTTGCTGGATTTTTACTGATTGTCTTGTTTGGTAGAAAACTTGGCGAGCCTGGCGCAGGAATTCTCGCCACCGTCATGACTGCAGCATCATTTGTTGTTGTTGTGGGTATTTACTTCGACTTATTGTCACGAACTGCCGAGGAGCGACACCACGTAGTTACTCTGTTTTCTTGGTTGCCAGTTGGTGCATTACAGGTAGATCTTGCTCTGCTCGCCGACCCTCTCAGCATCACAATGGCGCTTTTCATTACCGGAATCGGCTCCATGATTCATCTGTACGCCATTGGGTATATGCACGGTGATCCCAAGTTTCCGAAGTTCTTCATGTATCTCAACCTGTTCGTCTTCTCAATGTTGATGCTTGTTCTCGGCGAAAACTTATTGGTGACGTTCCTCGGATGGGAAGGAGTCGGCGCGTGCTCGTACTTCCTTATTTCTTTCTGGCACACTCGCGACTCTGCTGCGACCGCTGGCAAGAAGGCCTTCGTCACGAACCGTGTTGGTGACTGGGGAATGTTGGTCGCCATGTTCCTTGCGTTCTCTGCGGTCGGAACATTGTCGTATGCCGGTATTAATCACGCAGCAGAAACTGGCGGCATTGCTGCAGTCACCGCTACCGGTATTGCTCTCATGTTGTTTGTTGGTGCTTGCGGAAAAAGTGCGCAGTTGCCGCTGTACTTGTGGTTGCCTGATGCCATGGAAGGCCCCACTCCAGTATCGGCTCTCATCCATGCGGCCACAATGGTGACGTCTGGCGTGTTTCTTCTCACGCGTATGGCGCCAGTGCTTCATGCGTCGTACCCATGGGCTGGCGATGTCATCGCCACTGTGGGTGCGCTTACTGCACTTTTTGCAGCGACCATTGCTGTTGCGCAAACAGACATCAAGAAAGTGCTTGCGTATTCCACCGTCTCACAACTTGGTTTCATGTTTTTGGCAATTGGTTCCGAGGCGTACGTGGCTGCCATCTTCCACATGGTGACGCATGCGTTCTTTAAAGCATTACTTTTCCTTGGTTCTGGCTCAGTCATTCATGGAATGCACCATGAACAGGACATGCGTCGTATGGGTGCCCTGCGCAAGGTGATGCCAATCACTGGGTTCACTTTCATCATCGGCTGGTTAGCAATTGCTGGTGTTCCACCATTCGCTGGCTTTTGGTCAAAGGACGAGATCTTGTTGTACGCATTTGCAAACAACAGGTTGTTGTGGTTCATCGGTGTTGTCTCTGCATTGCTCACTGCGTATTACATGACGCGTCAAGTCATCATGGTGTTCTTTGGTCAAGCGCGTTGGAATGATCATGCTGAAGAAAATGGCGCACATGGGGATCACAGTCCACATGAAAGTCCGTGGACAATGGTGACTCCATTGGTTGTATTGGCTGGACTATCGATAGTCGGTGGTGCGATGCAGTTGCCTTTCTCAAAAGGAACCAAATTCTTAGAGCATTGGTTAGAACCTGTGGTACATCATTCCGAACGCAATATTTCCGGAACATGGGCTTACCAGAACAAGTGGCTGTTGTTGGCACTTGCCATTGCTATTGCGATTACTGGAATTGCTACGTCTATCGCGGTGTACTCCAAAGGAAAATTCAAAGTCATTGAGCCTGCGATCCTTGCTGATGCATGGCGATATGACTCGGCTGTTTCTTCACTGATTGGTGGGCCCGGATACAAATCATTCGATGCTGTGGCGTCATTTGATGCCGTGGTAGTCGACGGAGTGGTGAACGGAGCCGGTACCGAGGTGCGTCGCATATCTGGAGTATTGAGCAAGTTACAAACGGGCTTTATTCGCTCGTATGCAGCAATCGTTGCCTTCGGTGCAATTGCTGTCCTTGCTTGGTTCCTCGTGAGAGGAGTTCTCTAATGTCGTTCGTTTCTCTTGCTGCAGCTACTGCAGGTGCTGTACATTCAGCGTCGTTTCCTATTCTCTCGGCACTTGTGTTGTTGCCAATCATTGGCGCAGTCCTCGTGGTGCTCACAAGCAATCGCAGACCTGAATATGTGAAGTTGATTGCGACTTTATTCAGCGTTGGCGTCGCAGGAATGTCTATTTGGCTGTTGGCTTCGTTCAAAACTAGCGACGGTGGATTTCAGTTTCAGTCGAAACACGAATGGATTTCGTCGTGGGGAATCTCGTGGCACCTTGGTGTCGACGGCATCTCGCTTTTCCTAGTAGTGCTAACAGGCATTTTGTTCCCACTTGTCATAGTGGGCATTGACCCTCACCATGATCACAAGCGATATTTGGCTTGGTTGCTAGTGCTAGAAGCTGGCGTGATGGGCAGTTTCCTCAGCCTTGACCTTTTCTTGTTCTTCATCTTTTTTGAGATTGTTCTCGTGCCGATGTACTTCTTGATTGGTGGATGGGGATACGACAAGCGTGTTTACGCCGCTACAAAGTTCTTCTTGTACACCATGCTTGGCTCAGCATTCATGTTGATTGGTATTCTCGCAACAGCCTTGCTGGCGCGACAGGACATTGGGTACCTCACATTCGATGTGGTCACCATTGCAGAGCGTGCCAGTTTTTCCACAAACACTGCGCGTTGGTTGTTTGTCTCGTTTGCCATTGCTTTTGCCGTGAAGGTTCCAATTTTCCCGTTGCATACATGGCTGCCAGATGCTCACACTCAAGCGCCTACTGGTGGCTCAGTTATTCTCGCTGGCGTTCTTCTAAAAATGGGAACTTACGGTTTCTTACGCTTCGGCTTGTATCTATTCCCATCAGCGGCACTGTGGGCTAAGCCAGTCTTTCTGACATTGGCAACAATCGGAATCATTTATGGTGCCATCGCTGCCACGATGCAGAAAGATCTCAAGCGCTTAGTTGCGTATTCCTCTGTAGCGCACCTCGGGTTCATTGTCCTCGGCATATTTGCTGTCACGTCCCAGTCGCTCACAGGCAGTGTCATGCAGATGGTGAACCATGGACTTTCCACTGGTGCACTGTTCTTGCTTGTCGGCATGATCTACGAGCGTCGCCACACACGAGTGATTGCTGAACTAAAGGGCATACAAGCAGTGGCACCGATCTTTGCTGCGGCGTTCATGGTCGTGATGTTGTCGTCTGTTGGAGTGCCAGGACTCAATGGCTTTGTTGGGGAGTTCCTCATTCTCATTGGTTCTTTTGAGACAGCTCGTTGGTGGACGGTAGTTGCAGCAACTGGCGTCATCCTCGCTGCGCTGTACTTGTTGTGGGCGTACCAACGTGTATTCCATGGGGAACCAGACGAAGCGAACTCATCTTTTGCAGAAATGAATCTGCGTGAGGGTTCAATAATTCTTGTCTTCATCAGTCTGATTGTGTTTACTGGTTTGTATCCAAAGCCAATGCTTGAACGCATCGAGCCCAGTGTTGACAAACTCATCGAACACGTCGTAGAACATTCTGATTATCAGCCTCCAACTGCACCCGCAGGTCACTCCAATAAGCCCGCTGAGTCAACCCATACAGGAGGCGAGTGATGTTGCTTGCAAATGGACTTGTTGGTCCTTCAATCCCGTGGACCGACATTGTGCCCCTCCTCATCTTGTTGGGTGGCGCATGCTTTTTACTTTTAGTGGGTTCCCTTGTCACCACGTGGCCACGGCATGGTTATGCCTGGTTTACCGGTGCAACTGCAGCTGCAGCCTTAGTAGCGAACTGTGTGGAGTGGAACAACTTACAAAAAGAAGTTGGCCGCTCAATCATCGCTGACGCCATATTTGTTGACCGCTTCTCTGTCCTTGGAAGTATCACTGTTCTGGGCGCGGTTATTTTCACTTCAATTCTGATGAGTGCGTACATGCAGAGATCCGACGAAGACGGACCAGAACTGTACGCATTGTTCCTTACCGCGGCCTTTGGTGCAATTGTGATGTTGTCTGCCAACGACCTCATTGTCTTGTTCCTTGGACTTGAAATTCTCAGTCTTTCGTTGTACTTACTTGCTGCAAGTAATCGCCGCCGTGAACAGAGTCAAGAAGCAGGAATTAAGTATTTCGTCCTTGGTGGTTTTGCATCAGCCTTCTTCTTGTACGGCATTGCACTCGTCTATGGAAGTACGGGAAGTACACAGCTGTATGTCAATACGTCAACACCGCAAGGAATTGCCCAAGCGCTCGGTTCTCAGGTAGCAGTCAGTGGCAATGAGTCGCTGTTGCTGATTGGCATTGGCCTACTCATGATTGGACTGGCTTTCAAAGTATCTGCTGCTCCATTCCACGTCTGGGCTCCAGATGTGTATGAAGGCGCACCCACTCCGGTGACGGCCTTTATGGCGTCTGTAGGAAAGGTTGCAGCGTTTGCTGCACTTCTCAGAGTCCTTCTTGTTGGCTTACCTCAGCGTGTAGACGACTGGCGACCAGTGGTATTCGCTCTTGCAATCGCAACGGTCTTCATTGGTTCAATCATGGCCGTAGTGCAAACAAATGTGAAGCGAATGCTGGCGTACTCGTCGGTGAGCCATGCAGGTTTCATTCTTGTGGGTGTCGAGGCGGCGGCGCATATGCGTGGTGACGGTCTTGCGTCATCAATGAACTATCTGGCCATTTACACAGTTCTTGTCATGGGTTCATTTGCAATTGTCCTTGCAATGTCTGGACAACAAGATGCTGACACGGCCCTGACAGACTTTCGAGGTTTAGCAAAGCGTCGCCCTGCACTTGCTTTGGCTTTTAGTATTTTGCTTTTTGCTCAGGCGGGTGTGCCTTTTACCTCTGGCTTTGTCGCGAAGTTTGGCATTATGAAATCCGCAGTAGATGTGGGTTCGTATGCACTTGCAGTTGCAACCATGGTTGCAGCAGTTATCGGCGCATTTTTGTACCTGCGAATTGTTGTGAGCATGTGGTTGGAAGAGCCAGATACTTCAGAGCCACTCAATGTCGCAAAGCCAGTGGCAATCGTCATTGTGTTGTCGGTTGCTTTCACGTTGATTGTTGGAATGTTCCCAGACTTGTTACTAGATGCGACACGTCTCGTACGTTTTGCACCTCGCTAGTTAACGAACGTGCTGTATCAGTGCGTTGAATAATCCTTGTTGGGTTGCATCATTAGCAGCAGTATCTTCAGGATGCCATTGCACTCCGATCACCCAGTGATTGGAGTTGTGTTGCACAGCTTCAATGGTGCCGTCTTGGTGGGTACCGACAACGGTGAGGTCGCTCGCTAACTTCTCGATGGCCTGATGATGAAACGAATGAATAAATGGTTCGTGTGTGCCCATGGCGAGTGCAACGAGTGAACCAGGAACCATTTGTACTGAGTGCATTGTGTCTCGATGATTGTCGGATGTATCCAAATGCTGAATAAGTGTTCCACCAAGTGCAACATTCAAAATCTGTTGACCTCTGCAGATAGCAAGGAGGGGGAGGTCTAGGTGAAGTGCTGCACGAACGGCAGCGATTTCAAAAGCATCAATGAAGTCGTTCACCCCACGAAGTTCTGCATTCTCTGTGTGCCCGTAGCAAGAGGGGTTCACGTCTCCACCACCTGGCATCACAATGCCATCACATCTTTCGATGGTTGCTGCGATCACATCAGGATCATTTGAAGGTGGAATTACAATTGGCAATCCACCTGCGCGATGAATTGCATCTGCGTACATTCGTCCAGACGAAATTGCTTTACCCCGAACGTTGTTTGCTTCTGAAGCACGACGCCCAGGGACGCCGATCAACGGCATGGTCATCCGTTATCGACTTCTTCTGCTTCGTATCCTGCGGCTTGTACCGCAGCGAGCACATCTTTTGCGTGATCACGACCACGCACTTCCAGCACGGCCTGTACTCCAGTTTCGCGTACATGCAAGTTAACGCCTTCGCGCACGTGCTCTACTTCGATGAGGTTGGCACCTGATTGTGCAAACAAATTAAGGAGTCCTGCCAAACCGCCAGGACGATCAGAGATGCGAACAAAGATGATGAGTCGTCGTCCTGCCTGTGTTTCATTGCGGCGAATTAGCCCGGGTAAAACTCCCAAGTCCACATTGCCACCAGACAACACAACACATGTTGTGCCGCTGCGTGCAGGTTTCACTTGTCCACTCATTAGTGCTGAAACACCAACCGCGCCGCCACCTTCGACGTACAACTTGCTGCGTTCCATTAGGAGAACCATGGCATCGGCCACAAGGTCTTCTTCCACCACAATTATTTCGTCCACGTATTTTTCGATAATGGGTCGAGTGAATTCGCCCGGCATTTTTACTGCAATACCATCTGCCAGCGTGATGATTGGACCGTCGGGTGGTGGATTACCCGCGTATGGTGCGCACGCACGTACTTGCACACCAATGATTTGAGTTTTTGGGTTGATACGTTTCAGTGCAAGTGCAACGCCACCTGTTAAACCACCACCGCCAAGTGGAACGAGAACCATTGCAAGATCCGAAATGTCTTCAGCAAGCTCAAGACCAAGTGTGGCTTGTCCTGCGACAACAATTGGATCATCGTATGGGTGGCAGAAATTCATACCGGTGAGTTCTGCACGTGATTGAGCAAGTGCGACAGCATCACTTAGGGTGTCACCACCTTCAGTGAGCGTGGCGCCATACGAACGAACTGATTCCATTTTTGAAAGTGATGCACCAGCAGGAACAAAAATTTCGCACGGCACACCAAAGTGACGCGCGGCAAACGCGATGGCTTGCGCATGGTTACCTGCGCTACCTGCGACGACACCCGACTGCGCCGCATCACCTAACGACATGAGCTTGTTCATCGCACCACGAATCTTGAATGACCCCGTCCGCTGCAAATTTTCAGCCTTCAATACGACATTGCCACCGAAGCGCTCAGACAAAGTGAGTGATTCTGTAATGGGGGTGCGCTTCACAACACCTGCACCAGCCAGTCGCGCGGCCAAAATGGTGGCCGAATCAATGGGTGGAGAAGTCATGCAGGCTCTACCGTAGTGGGCATGCGTGCAGCACTTGTTGCGAATAGAGAAGATGTCGACCCCGGCCTTGTCGGGCGAGCATTGCATCGACACGGATATTCGTTCACCGAATTCTTGCGAGAAGATTACGAGGACTGGCCAGATGTGGCAGATTTCGATCTGGTTCTCGCATTGGGTTCCAACTGGAGCACTTATTGGGATCATGTGGCCGGCCCGGTGCGTGCCGAACAGGAACTGCTTCGTGAGGCCATGCGGCGAGACATCCCTGTGCTGGGAATCTGCTTTGGTGCCCAGCAGGTTGCAGCGGTCCTAGGGGGAGAAATCACAAAAGCACAATCTCCTGAAATCGGGTGGTGCCAAGTGTTTGCCACGTCTGAGGCCGGGCTCACGGCCCCGTCGGCGCTGACCTCTGGCGCCTGGATGCAGTGGCATTACGACCGATTCTCCGTCCCCTCAGGGGCAACCGTTTTGGCAGATTCACCCGTAGGCCCACAGGCCATGGTGGTGGGGCGCACATTGGCGGTTCAGTTTCACCCCGAGGCTACGGAGACCATTGTTTCTCAGTGGTCAAGCGGCGCGGGTTCCGAGGAATTGGAGGCGGCTGGTATCTCGAAAGTTGCATTGATCTCAGAGACGAGGTCCGAGGTGAGCGGGGCTGAGATTCGCTGCAATGAATTAGTGGATTGGTTCATCTCACACATTGCACAAAGGCACATGGGACAGCCCTCTCAGCCCTAGAAGTTGGGGGCATTGTGAGCGCCCGTAGTAGTTTTGGAAGTGATGTCCCCGTTCCTACGGTCTTATCTCACTGTTGTGTGGTTTGGCCTCGCCGCCTTTTTGATTGCTGGTTTGCTCCTTGGTGTCTCTGCACTTATTCGCCCGAACAAGCCCAATCCAGAAAAGTTGCTCACCTATGAAAGTGGTGTGGACCCAGTGGGTGACGGTTGGTCTCAGAGTCAGATTCGTTACTACGTGTTTGCTCTCCTTTTTGTGATTTTTGATGTTGAAGCAGTATTTATTTTTCCGTGGGCAACTCAGTTGGAGCGGTACGCAGGTTTTGGTCTCGTTGAGATGGGCGTCTTTGTTGGCATCCTCTTGCTTGGCCTTGTCTATGCGTGGCGCAAAGGCGTCTTGCGCTGGGTTTAGGGACAAGGATTTTTCTCGTATGGGTCTCGTAGATCGTGGTCGACTCGGCAAGCCACTCACTCAATTGTTCAACCTTGGTCGGTCGTACAGCTTGTGGGTGTACCAGTGGGGCTTGGCATGTTGTGCAATTGAAATGGGTGCAGCATTCGGCTCTCCGCGTTATGACGTGATGAGACTCGGCGTTATTCCATTACCGGCATCCCCTCGTCAAGCAGACCTTGTAGTTATTTCAGGAACAGTCACAGACAAGATGGCTCCTGCAATTAAGCGCTTGTATGAACAAATGCCTGAACCGAAGTATGTGATTTCAATGGGAAGTTGCGCAAACTGCGGCGGACCATATTGGGACAGTTACTCCGTTACTAAAGGTATCGATCAAATCATCCCTGTTGATGTGTACGTCCCTGGTTGTCCTCCTCGTCCAGAAGCCTTGTTAGAAGGAATTGTTTTGTTGCAGCAACGCATCAAGAACGAAGACATGGGTGCGCGTTGGCGTGGTGAAGGATTTGTTCCGATGAATATTGATGGCGAGTCAGCAGAGAGGGGAGGTGTTCCCGTTGTCGTCAACAACTGATTCCACAACTGATGCACCTCGTGACGAGATTCGTGATTCAGAAATTGCACGTGTTATCGCTGCACTAGATGGCGCTGTCCTTGATTCACTTGTCAAAGCAAATGATGACATGTGGATTCGTGTTTCTCCAGATGCATGGGTCACCACCGGAAACACATTGAAGTCACTCGGATATTCGTACTTCTGTTTTCTCTCAGCAATCGACTGGATGCCTTCTCCGTTTGGCAAGGGCGAAGACGATCCCACTGCTCCTCCTAAGGAACGAGAGACCGCTGTCAAGCAGGGGTACGCAGGTGGTTCCACACGTTTCCAAGTACTTGCTCGTGTCATGCAGCCGTTTTCAAGCCTTGGTATCAACATCAAGGTTGATGTCGACGAGACAGCGATGGCAATTGATTCATGGTGTGGTGTGTTTGCAGGTGCAAATTGGCACGAACGCGAAACACATGAAATGTTTGGTATCGGTTTTCACGGACATCCTGACCTGCGCAACATGTACCTCCCTACAGATTTTGAAGGTCACCCAATGCGCAAAGATTTCCCATTACTTGCGCGCATAGTGAAGCCATGGCCGGGAATTGTTGACGTCGAACCACTTCCAGGTGACGACGATGAAGAGGAAGGTGCAGCATCATGAGTTTGCTTGGAGATCGTCAGCAATTGGCCTACATTGCGTCGCAAGCCGCAGATGCACGTGTCAACGTCGAACTTGAAACCGAGGGTATGACCCTCAACATCGGGCCGCAGCACCCTGCTACTCACGGAACTCTTCGCATCATTGCTCGACTTGATGGTGAACAAGTTATTTGGGCAGAGCCATCTGCTGGGTACATGCATCGGGGTTATGAAAAGCTCACCGAAGTTCGGACCTACCCACAAGTTACTTCATTGGTGAACCGCATCGACTGGTTGGGTTCTTTCGCAAACGAAGTGCCATTTATTTTGGCCGCAGAAAAGTTGATGGGCGTAGAGGCTCCATCACGTGCTCAGCACATTCGTACCATTCTTTTTGAATTGTCTCGTATCGCAAACGTTTCATTGTTCCTTGGTGACCTTGGTGTGCAGTTAGGCGCAATTACTCCAGTGTTCTTTGCTTTCCGTGATCGTGAATATGTATTGAACCTCATTGAGGGAGCCACTGGTGGACGCTTCCATCCGAACTTTGACCGCATTGGCGGACTAAAAGAAGACTTGCCAGCAGGTTTCATTGACGAAACTCGCAACGTTATGAAGAAGTTGCGAACATTCTGCGACCAGATCGAAGACTTGTTGTTTGGCAATGAAATCTTCCAGTCACGTACGCGTGGCATTGGTGTGATTCCAAAAGATGTTGCATTGCAATACGGCATGTCAGGTGCCAATTTGCGTGCAAGTGGTGTTGATTGGGATCTCCGTCGTGACCAAAGCCTTCCTATGGCATGGGACAAAGCAGATTGGAAAGTCATTACGCATCCCGATGGTGACTCGTTTGCACGTTGCTGGGTTCGCTTGCAAGAAGTGCGCGAATCAACTCGCATCGTTGATCAACTGCTCGACACCATTCCAGCCGGACCTGTCATGGCAAAGGTTCCCAAAATCATCAAGGTGCCTGAAGGTGAAGCGTGGGTCTCAACTGAAAATCCACTCGGTGAGATGGGCTACTACGTTGTGTCACAAGGCGACATGGGTCCATTCCGTGTGAAGATTCGTAGTGCGTCGTTCAACAACATTTCTATTGTGCCGTGGCTGCTGAAGGGTGTCTATGTCCCAGACATCATCACCATCTTGGCATCGTTGTATTTCATTCTCGGAGACATCGATCGTTGATGAATGCTGTCGTGCTGTCCACTGACCTTGCTTACTGGGCACAGTCGTTGCTACGCGTCCTTGGTGGACTTGTGGCAGTTCTGTTGCCAGCGGGAACCATTGTGTACCTCTTTTTGTTCAAGATGATGTCGTTTATGCAGTCTCGTCTTGGCCCAATGGAAGCTGGTCCATACGGCTCGATGCAATTGTTTGCTGAAGTAGGAAAATGGCTGCAAAAAGAAGACATCTACCCAGCGCGAGCAGATAAGTTCCTTTTCAAGATTGCCCCAATCATTGTGTTGTCCAGCACCTTCTTATTGGTAGCAGTAGTGCCGTTCGGACCAGATGCATGGTTTACCAATTTTGAAGCGGGCGTCTTTTACATGCTCGCCGTTTCGTCAATTTCAGTTTTGGGCATTTTGATTGCTGGTTGGTCAAGTGCGAACAAGTACTCACTACTTGGTGGTCTACGTGCTGCTGGTCAATTGATTGCTTATGAACTCCCTATGGTTCTTGCAGTTGTTGGTGTTGTTATTCAGGCCGGAACTATGAACATGCAAGGCATTGTGGTCGCACAAAATGCGGGGTCTATTTTTGGGTGGGATGGCCTTGGCAACCCATACATATTCACGCAATTTGTCGGATTTGTGATTTTCATGATTGCGGTGCAAGCAGAACTCACGCAAGCACCTTTCGACATGCCAATCGCTGAATCTGAACTCGTGTCTGGTTACATGACCGAGTACTCGGGCTTCCGTTTCCTCATTTTCTTCATTAGTGAATTCGCAACTGCTGGTGTGTTCTCCATGATTGCATCGGTTCTCTTCCTCGGTGGATGGGCTGTTCCGTTCTCTTGGTTCGGTTGGACCAACTTGGATGACATTGATAATTGGATGAATGTGGCCGGACCACTCATCTTGTTCACCAAGATGATCGTGTTGTCTTTCATCATCATGTGGGTGCGATTCTCTTACCCACGTTTTCGTGAAGACCAACTGCAGCGCTTTGCATGGAAAGTTCTGATTCCAGTTTCACTTGTCAACATCATGCTGACGGCAATTTTCAAGGTGGCATTCTGATGGCTAAGCCCAAAGTTCCAGGTTTATTGAAGGGCCTTGGCGTTACCTTCGGTACGTTGATGCGCACCGCAACTGAAGGTTCAAACACCATTCAGTACCCGCATGAAAAAGAGACACCTCCCATTCGTGCGCGCGGTGTTATCGCATTGCACGAAGGTAACTGCACGTCGTGCATGCTGTGTGCTCGCTCATGTCCCGACTGGTGCATTTACATCGAAGGTCACAAAGAGTTGGCGCCACCACGTCGCGCTGGTGGCTCTCCTCGTAAGGTCAACAAACTCGACCGATTTGATATTGACTACGCGCTCTGCATGTATTGCGGGATCTGCGTAGAGGTGTGTCCATTCGATGCACTCTTCTGGAGCCCAGAATACGAATACTCAGAGCCTCGCATCGCAGATCTTCTGCACGACAAATCAAAACTGGGCGAGTGGATGGAAACTGTTCCAGAAGCCCCAGAACTTGAAGCCGGAGCGGACAAGAAGGGTAAGAAGTAATGATTGCTGCTGACCTTCTTGTCGCGCAAAATATTGGCTTTACGATTATCGCCGCAATCATGGTGATTGGTGCATTACGTGTTGTCACAACTTCGAACGTTGTGCATGCAGCCCTTTGGCTAGTAGTTGTACTTGCTGGTGCGGCCGCTCAATACGTACTTCTTGCCGCCGAATTCGTGGCAATCACTCAGGTTCTTGTGTACATCGGAGCTGTCATGGTGTTGTTCCTTTTCGGAACAATGTTGACTCGTGCACGTATTGGTGCTGAGACAGATCTGAACAATAAGAACTGGTTCATGGGTGTGCCAGTCGCAGTGCTGCTCTTTGCAACTCTTGTTATTGCGCTCAATGATGGTTTCGGCGATCAGCGTTTGCCATCAGATTCTCCTGTTGTTTCTACTCAACAGTTGTCTGACCAGATTTTTGGGCCCTACTTATTGCCGTTCTGGGCACTGTCGTTTGTTCTCCTTGCCGCTGTTATTGGGGCCATTGTGCTTTCAAGGAGGGACTAAATCATGTTGGTGAATCAGTTCCTTATGCTGGGTGCAGTTTTATTCTGTATCGGCGTCTACGGGGTTATTGTTCGCAAGAACGCCGTCATGGTCTTGATGTCTATTGAATTGATTTTGAATTCAGTGAATATCAACTTATTGGCTTTCTCTTTGCGTAACGGTTCCGTCGATGGCCACACGTTCGCTCTGTATGTCATTGCAGTTGCTGCGGCCGAAGTCGGAGTCGGACTTGCAATGGTTCTCCTTATGTATCGCAACCGTCGCTCCATCGGACTTGACGAACTCTCAGAGATGAAGGGCTGATCAGATGTTGGCAGCAGCGACCGAAATGACAGAGACAGTGTTGTCGTCTGGTTGGTTCCTAGAGAACGCATGGCTTATCCCCATCATCCCCGCAATCTCATTTGCACTCATCATCTTTTTTGGTAAGCGCATGCCGAAAAAAGGCAGCGAGTTCGGTGTTGCTTCCATGTTGGGAGCCCTTGTTCTTTCAGCAGGCGCGGCATACCAGTGGATTCAGCGAGTCAATGGTGCTGAAGAAGGCGCCTACATCGCACCCATTATCAAGACATGGACATGGTGGCAAAACGATGGTGTCTCACTCGGTATTGGTCAACATGTTGATGGTCTAACAGTCACCATTCTTATTGTCGTTGCCTTTATCTCTTCACTTGTGCAGATTTACTCGCTCGAATACCTTCGTGGTGACCGTCGATACACACATTTCTTTGCGTCTCTCACGTTGTTCTCTGCGGGAATGCTCAACATGGTCGTGGCCGAGAACATGATTCAACTCATCCTTGGTTGGGAAATCATGGGTCTGTGCTCGTTCATGTTGATTGGGCATTGGTGGGAAGAAGGCGCAAATAGCCGCGCTGCCCTCAAGGCATTCTTTACTACGCGTACTGGCGACATTGGTCTGTTGACCGGTACTGCTGTCTTGTACTTCGCTGCGAACGAGTGGACAACAAAGACACTCGGTGTTTCTGGATTCTCGATTCGTGGTTTGTCATCGTGGGCGCTTTCGGGTGACCCAAGCTCTGCGGCAATCACCGTTGGTGCTGTGGCTTTATTCATTGCTGCAATCGGCAAGAGTGGCCAGTTCCCACTTCACACCTGGTTGCCAGACGCAATGGCTGGTCCTACACCTGTTAGTTCTTTGCTGCACTCAAGCACCATGGTTGTTGCCGGCGTGTTCCTTGTTGCTCGCGTATATCCAGTGTTCTTCGAAGGCCTCAACATTCTCGGTTCAGGCGCCAACTTCATTGTGATCATCGGTGGCATCACCATTGTGATTGCTGCTCTTCTCGCATTCGTCCAAACAGACATCAAGAAGGTGTTGGCGTATTCAACTGTGAGCCAGTTGGGATACATGATGATGGGACTTGGTGCTGGAGCTTGGTTGCCAGCTGTCTTCCACATCTTTACGCACGCGTTCTTTAAGGCTTGTTTGTTCTTGGGCGCCGGCTCTATTAGCCACAGCTCTTCGCATCACTCGTTTGAAATGAAGAAAGACATGGGCGGACTGCGCAAGTTCATGCCAATTACTTTCACCACTTGGATCATTTCAACACTGGCTTTGTGCGGCGTCTTCCCATTCTCTGGTTTCTTCTCTAAAGACGAAATCATCGACAACGTGGGTTACTCCGGATACAACGTGTTCATGATTGTGGGTCTAGCGGGTGCATTCCTCACAGCTGCCTACATGACGCGTGCGACGTACCTCACCTTCTTTGGTTCGCCGCGTGGCGCATCTGCTGGCGAGCATCATGAAGAAGAAGGTCATGGTGCACATGCAAGTCATGACGATGATGCTCACGACTCTCATGACACTCACGGTCACGATGCACATGCATCACATGGTCCACACGAATCTGGTTGGCTCATTACTGCGCCTCTCATCATCTTGGCCACCCTTGCGTTGAGTTCTGGTTTCTTGAACGCAGTTCCATTTGGTCATGGCTGGGAGAACTTGAAGAAGTGGGTAGAACCAAGTGCTGAAGTCATCAACCCCACAGGTGTTGCTTATGTCGTCGGCGGCGCAGGTGAAGCACGAGTTACTGCCATTGAAGCTGGCTATGAAAAGTCTGATTGCGGAACCAAGACTCCTGTAGATGGCGTGTGTGTTGCGCCGCAACTTAAACATGCGCCATTCAAATGGTCGAAGGCTGCTTTGTCCACGTTCATCGTTTTTGCAGGCATGTTGTCTAGTTGGTTCGTGTGTGTTCAGTTGTATGGACGTAAGAACAAAAAACTTGTTGGTCTCACTGAGCGCAACAAGGCATTGGGTGCGGGGTACAAGTTCCTGTTGAACAAGTACTACCTAGACGCCTTGTACGAAAACGTGATCGTACGTGCCATCGCGCATCCAATTGCGCGCGGTGCGTATTGGATCAACCAAAACATTCTCGACGGCATCGTCAATGGCGCAGGTACCAGCGCCAAGACCGTTGCTGGTTGGGTGTATCGCAATGTCGATCAGAAACTGGTCGACGGTGCAGTGAATAGTTCGGGCAACGCAGCGCAAGCAGCGGGCGGCTCCCTACAACCTGTTCAGTCCGGAAAAGTCAATATGTATGGAGCGTTGTTGTTCGGCTCAGCCGCCATCGGCGCTCTCATACTCGTCATCATTAATACCTGAGGGAGCACATAGGCATGCTTAGCGAACACAACTGGGTGCTATCAGTCGGCACATTCTTGCCACTGGTAGGAGTCATCATCATGCTTTTTCTGCCGAAGGCAGACGAAGCATTAACTAAGGCAGTAGGCATCATCACAGCAGCGGCAACGCTTGCTGTCGGTGTCTTCACCTTGATTCAGTTTGACTACGACCGCGCTGGAGAGATGCAGTTCGTGGCCGACCACGAATGGATCTCTGTCATCAAGTCGTCGTACTTCATTGGATTAGACGGAATCAGCCTTCCTTTGTATTTCCTCTCAATGGTCATCACTTTGTTGGTCATGATTTACAGCTGGAACCATGTTCCTTCACCAGGTAATCCAAAGGCATTCTTCATCTTGATGTTGATATTGCAAACGGGTATGGCCGGAACATTCATCTCTCGTGACCTCATCTTGTTCTTCGTGTTCTTTGAACTTGTTCTGTTGCCGATGTATTTCATGATTGGTGTTTGGGGTGGCGAAAATCGCCAGTACGCATCACTCAAGTTCTTCTTGTACACCATGTTTGGCTCTGCACTTATGTTGGTGGCTTTCCTCGCATTGTTCTTCAAGACTGGTGCAGAGAGTTTCTCTATTCCGTATCTCATCGAGAATGGGTTAAACATTTCTCGTACAACCCAGATCTGGATCTTCGGCGGCATGTTTGTTGGCTTCGCAGTCAAAGTGCCAATGTTCCCGTTCCACACGTGGTTGCCTGATGCGCATACGCAAGCACCAACCCAAGGTTCAGTCATCCTGGCTGCAATCTTGTTGAAGTTGGGTACCTACGGTTTTGTACGAATCGCAATTCCGATTCTTCCGGAAGCAGCAAAAGCATGGGCGCCCTACATCGGTGCTCTTGCAGTGATTGGCATCATCTATGGTGCGCTTGGCTGTCTCGCCCAAACAGATATGAAGCGTTTGATTGCGTTCTCATCAGTTGCTCACATGGGTTACGTCATGTTGGGTATCTCAACATTGACATCGTTCGGTATGAACGCAGCGATGTTTGGAATGGTTGCTCACGGTTTGATTACCGGCATGTTGTTCTTTGTTGCAGGTTCCGTGAAAGAGCGTTACCACACTCTTGAAATCAAGCGTCTCTCCGGCATGTTGTTACAAGTGCCAAAACTTGGCTGGATCATGGGCTTTTGTGCGATGGCTTCTCTTGGTCTTCCAGGCCTTGCAGGTTTCTGGGGTGAATTCCCCGCGATTCTCTCTGCATATCAACCAGCCGACGGGTTGCCGGTGGAGGTTTTCCGCGCATACATGGTGATTGCTGCAATCGGAACTGTGTTTGCAGCTGGTTATCTGTTGTGGATGTTCCAGCGCACAGCGTTTGGTGAGCCAACTGCAGAGTTCTCACCAGGTCATGGTCACGACGAAGACATTCATGATGTCAACAAGTTTGAGTGGGTGGCATGGTCACCTTTGCTGATTGCCATCGTGGTCTTTGGTGTGTACCCACAACTGATGTTCAAAGTTCTCGACCCAGCTGTGGGCGTCACATTGAAGGCTTTCGGAGGCTGACCCGTGCTGAGCACTATTGCTGATGCTGCGTGGTCGGCGCCTGTTATCGACTACCACGCGCTTGCACCCGAGATTGTTCTCGGGGGTGGCATTGTGCTGCTCCTGTTGTTGGATCTCTTTATTGCAGATGCGAAGAAGTGGGTCCTTACTCCCGTTGCAAGTTTCACCCTCCTTGCTGCTTTCATTCCAGTACTGACACTGTCGCTGAGTGATGGAGGAGTCCGTTCTCTGTTTGATGGCCGCTATGTAGTTGACGATTTCAGTCTTGTACTGAAGGGTTTATTCCTGCTTGCTGGTTATGTGGTGGTGCTGTTGTCTGCAGATCACATTCGTGAGGGCGACTACTACCAAGGCGAGTATTGGTTCCTCGTCTTATCGAGCCTTCTAGGAATGGTCATGATGGCGTCTAGCCGCGACCTCATTTCTATTTTCGTCTCGCTCGAGTTCTTGTCAATCCCGGCGTACATGTTGGCCGCCTGGCGTAAGCGTGACAGTAAAAGCAATGAAGCAGGAATCAAGTACTACTTACTCGGTGTGTTTGCCTCCGCAATCATGTTGTACGGCATGTCACTTCTTTACGGCATCACTAACTCCACAAAGCTTGTAGACATCGGCGCATACCTCGGTTCAGACATGTCTGCGATTCGCGCAGTTGCGGTTCTGTTCGTAGTGATTGGTTTTGCATTCAAGATTTCAGCAGTTCCGTTCCATACGTGGGCTCCCGACACTTATCAAGGTGCTCCAACTCCTGTCACTGCGTTCTTGTCTGTTGCATCGAAGACCGCTGGTTTCGTTGCTCTTGTCACTGTTGTGTACGTCGGATTCCCCGGTTCCAGCGAAGTGTGGCAGCCAGTGTTCTGGATCCTCTCTGCGCTCACGATGACCGTCGGAAACGTGATGGCTCTGAAGCAAACAAACATCGTTCGTATGTTGGCTTATTCATCAATCGCTCAAGGTGGCTTCATCCTCATGCCGCTTGCTGCTGCAGGTGAACAAGGTGTTGCAGAGTCCGCTCTGCGCGCTGTAGTCACCTACTTGCTGGTGTATGCAGCAACCAACTTGGGAGTCTTTGCAGTCATCATGGCGGTGTCTCGCAAAACACGCAGCGGCGAGATTTCTTCGTACGGTGGTTTGTTCTCATACGCACCAGGCCTTGCAACACTGATGACATTGTTTATGGCGTCACTCGCAGGTATTCCACCACTTGGTGGTTGGTTCGGTAAGTTTGCAGCCTTCCAGTCACTTGTCTCTGCACAAAACAATTGGGCGTACGCATTGGCCATTATTGGCGGTGTGAACTCTGTTGTGGCATTCGGGTATTACGGAAGCATCTTGCGTGAAATGTGGATGCGCCCCGTGCCTGACGGCGATTCGTCTCCCGTTCCAATTCAGTCATCGCTCATTGTTGCTTTAGCAATCACCGGTTCTGCAACATTGTTGCTCGGTGTCTTGCCAGGAATTGTTATTCACTTCGGTGATCTTGCCGGTCTCGCCGGTGCCTTCGGCGGCTGATTCCATACGCGCTGCTATCGCAGCGTCTCAAGGAAGTATTCCGTTCGCGCAGTTCATGGAGAACGCGCTGTACGGTCCTGATGGTTTCTATTCCACTACAGGTCGCGCGGGTAGACGTGGCGATTTCATTACGTCTCCAGAAGTGGGGCCATTGTTTGGCTATGTCCTGTCGCAAGCAATTGATGCCGTGTGGAGGCGTTTAGGTGAGCCCAGTGGTTTTCAAATAGTAGAAGTGGGTGCTGGGCCAGGAACCCTCGCGCGTTCAATTATCGCAGCCAGTCCACAGTGCTTAGTGAACGGCAGGTACGTAGCTGTTGAAGTGAGCGAAGAACAACGAACGTTGCATCCAGACGGGGTGACATCTACTGGTGTCATGCCCAGCAAGATTGAACATGGTGTCATCATCGCGAATGAATTGCTCGACAATCTGCCATTTGATTTATGGGTGTATGACGATGGCTGGAGAAATGCTCATGTCATACAACAAGGCGATGGTTTCGCAGAGTTATTGATAACCCAAGATGTTCCAGCCTGTTTACCTTCACGCGTTCCACACGGCTCGCGTGCACCAGTACACATAAAGGCGACCGAATGGTTGTCCAATGCTCTAGGCATACTGTCCTCGGGAAGTGTGCTCGTTATCGATTACTGCACTCCACTAACTGCTGAAGTCGCTTCTATGCCGTGGCGTGAATGGTTGCGCACCTACGCGGGTCATGAACGTGGGGCACACTATTTGCGCAACCCTGGTGAACAAGACATCACAACACAGGTGTGTATCGACCAGCTTGCTGCGGTGCGAGAGCCAGATGCAGTGCGAACGCAATCGCAGTTCTTGCAGTTGTGGGGAATTGATGAACTGGTGGAAGAGGGGAAACAGGTGTGGACAGAAAATGCTGCGCGGCCCACATTGGCAGCAATCAAGATGAGAAGCAGAGTTACTGAGGCAGAGGCACTGCTCGATACGACTGGCCTCGGCAATTTCATGGTTCTCGAATGGTCTCTTGCCTCCACCAATGGCAAGTAGGTTGCAGGTGTGATTGTTGTAGAGAATCTCACCAAGTCGTATGGGTCTAAGAAGGCAGTTGACTCGCTTTCGTTCTCGGTGGCGCCTGGTCGGGTCACTGGTTTCCTTGGGCCAAATGGATCTGGCAAAAGCACCACCATGCGATGCATGTTGGGCCTCGATCGCCCTGACACAGGGCATGTTTTGTTCGACGGCAAGGCGTACACAGAGTTTGAACGCCCACTCACTCATGTGGGTTCTCTGCTCGACGCCGGAGATGCCCACAAGGGAAGAACAGCGCGTAATCATCTGCGCTGGATTGCATTAACGCATGGCATTTCAGTGCAGCGAGTAGATCAAGTTCTTCAGATGGTCGGTATGACCGAAGCAGCTAATACACGAGTCGGCAAGTTTTCTTTGGGAATGCGTCAACGTCTTGGTCTTGCTGCCGCATTACTTGGCGATCCACAAGTTGTCATTCTGGATGAACCTGCGAATGGTCTTGACCCCGAAGGAATTCGATGGACAAGAGAAGTGATGCGACATCTTGCAGATGAGGGTCGGTCTGTTCTCGTTAGTAGTCATCAGTTAGTTGAGTTGTCTCTTGTTGCCGATGACTTAGTGGTCATTGGTCAGGGCTCTCTCATTTCTTCTGGACCAATAAGTCAGTTCATGACACAACATGCAAAAACATGGGTACGAGTTGTGTCTCCAAGTATTGATGCTCTTGCGGAACTTGTCCGACTTGCAGGCGGAACGATTGAGAAAACTCCAGAGGGAGTTGATTTTCACGGCATCAGTGCTGCAACTATTGGTGAAATTGCCGCAAAGAATAATCTTGTGCTGCATGAACTTTCGCCCCAAATCGGTTCACTGGAGCAGGCATTTCTTGATGCGACAGATGCTTCGGTGGAATACAGAGGCGAATCCGCCACCTCAACATGGGCGGCTCCGCAGCAATGATTGGTGTCCTTCGTTCTGAATTATTCAAGTTGCGCACTACACGTGCAACAAAAGTTATTGTTGTGTGCTCAGTTGTACTGCCAGCCATCATTTTTACTCTTACTTCGATGCTTGCATTCGGCAATGGGGAAGTAGGTGATTCTCTGGTTTCCATGGTGGGTAACTTTGCCCCACTCACAGGCCTCTTGTTGGGTGTTGTCGGCGTGTTGTGTTCGACGCAAGAGTATTCACAGGGAACAATTCGAATCACTCTCGTTGCAACTCCAAATCGGCTCACAGTTTTGATTGCAAAACTACTGACAACAGTAGTGGTCTCTACGGTCTCCTCTGTCTTGATGTTGTTGCTCTGTTTACTGCCGTCTCAGTTAATTCTGTCATCGCGAAACATCGACTTCGTCACCATTGATACTGATGTGCGTATCTTGTTTTCGGCAGTGATCCTCAGCGTTTTCCTCTCAATACTTGGGTTGTCGCTTGGTTTGGTGTTCAAGAGTTCACCCGGTGCTATCTCTGCGTTGCTCTTGTGGCCCACCATTCTTGAAGGAATGGTGTTCGGTCTTTTGTCGGTGGCATTCGATCGCAACATGATGAAGTTTGCTCCGGTGCAAGGTAACGGTTTCAGGCTCATTGCTCAATACACAGACGAAAGCAATTCGTGGGCAGTTTCGTTAGCGGTTTTCAGTGCTTTTGTAGCAGTGTTTGCGGTACTGGGTGCGGTCTTCTTCTCGCGCCGTGACGCTTAACGCACCGCAGAGAGGGGCGACTAGATGGTGTGTTCAGTCATACGAGTATTTTCACATTGTTCGACACTCTCTTCGTAAATATCTCCAAGAGCTCGTGCAAGGAAACCATTTCGGTCCTCAAATCTTCGATCAATCTGGGTGATAGAACAGTGCGCCCTTGCTGCCACTTCAGCTACGCGAAGACCAAGAACGCCGTGTTTTTCTATCTCGGTACGCGCGCTTTCTAGAATGAGATTTTCAATTTCGGTAACCTTAGAACTCATCTTCGCCACTTCCAAACTTTATGTCCGTAAAACTTTTCCGTAAAGTTGTTACCGAAAGTATCAGTGGTTCTTGACCATGCGCTGGAGTTGTATAGTTGGTGTGTCACATGAGGGTGGAAAGCATATGACGCGAATAAGTTCGGCAATTAAGCACGATGAATCCGATGGGCTGACGCCCCTTGAGCGGGCAGCCAAGAACAAGATGATTCTTGGCCTTTTTATTCCTTTGCAAAATGGTGCGTGGACTCCATCCACATACCCACGAGGAACTGACTGGACATTTGAATACAACGCCGAATGTACCATCCGGGCTGAGGAACTCGGTTTTGACCTTGTATTCGGTCTTGCTCAGTGGTTGGGCAAGGGCGGATTGGGCGGCGACATGAAATTTCGTGAGACCACGCAAGATCCGTTGTTAGTAACAGCTGGGCTGGCGGCCTTAACTAAAAACATCATTTTGATTTCAACCGTGCATGTTCTATACGGCTGGCACCCACTACATCTAGCAAAGTATGCAGCGACTCTTGATCACATGTCCGATGGTCGCTGGGGAATCAATATGGTTACTGGTATTAAAAAAGAAGATTTTGCGATGTTTGGCCTAGAGCATGTGGAACATGATTTGCGTTACGAGATGGCTGATGAATTCGTCGGCATTATGAAGCAACTGTGGCAATCCGATGAGAACCTTGACATCGAAGGCCAATTTTACAAAATGAAGAAGGGATTCGTATCGCCAAAACCTCGCTACGGGCGCCCCGTCATTGTGAATGCCAGTTCGTCGGGACCTGGTTTTGATTTTGCAGCGGAGCACTCGGATCTTCTGTTCATCACACGCCCAGTAGGAAAAGACGTGTATGGCCTTTTGAAGGAACACAATGGGAACATCAAGTCTCGTGCGGCAGAGCAAGGGAAGTCGGTTAAGACAATTATTAACCCACACATCATCTGTGCTGATACCGAAAAAGAAGCGTTTGCACGCCGGCAGGCATTCATTGATCATGCCGACCCTGTAGCACTTAAAAATTTCTTTTCTCTTATTACTGGTGGTGACACGGTTTCATGGAAGGGTGCCGTAATGGATGACCTGGCGGTGGGTGGCAACATGCAAATTGTTGGTACCCCAGAGCAAGTGGTTGAGAAGATGATGCGATTACATGATGCTGGCATTGATGGCATCCAAGTCAATTTTTATGATTACCTACCCGACCTTGAGTATTTTGGTGAAAGGGTTCTGCCTCTCATGAAGGAAGCTGGTCTGCGTAACTGATGAATCACAAAAAAGTTTCTCCGAACCAATTGTGGGAATGGCTGCATGATGGCGGAGAAATTTGTATTGCTGATGTTCGAGACGGAGGTCCCTACTCCCGATCCCACCTTCTCGCAGCGGTCAGTATTCCACTGGCACAATGTGAGGTTCTTGCTCCCACATTGATTCCACGTCGCAGCACCAGGATTGTTCTCTGTGATGAGAACGAATTGATGGCGGAAAAGATGGCTGACATTCTGGTTCCTAATGGGTACGAGGATGTGTCAATCCTTGCGGGCGGAATCAACTCGTGGCAATCTCAGGGTTTCCAGTTATTTTCCGGCAGTGGGATAATTTCAAAAGCATTCGGTGAGTTGGTGGAATCTGAACTTGACACTCCACGAATTGATGCTGAGGTTCTTAATCAATGGCATACCACGGGTAAGCGATTTTATTCATTTGATGCGAGACCGCTAGCCGAATACCGAACAATAAGTCTGCCGCAAGCAACAGATTGCCCTGGTGCTGAATTGGTGTTGCGGATCCCAGCTTTGTTGGCTGATGATGAGACTCCAATAGTCATCAATTGTGCCGGACGGACGCGCTCTATTATCGGTGCACAAAGTTTGCGAAATGCGGGAGTAAAGAATCCAGTCTTTGCGTTAAAGAATGGAACAATGGGTTGGCAGTTAGCCAAATTCTCAACTTTGCACGGGCAGTCAAATATTGCTCCACAGCCTGAGGTTGAAGGAATCGCAATGGCGAGATCTCATGCACTCCACGTTAGAGATAAGTATCAAGTTCGAGTTATCTCTTTGGATCAATTGCGAACGTTTCAGGAAGATGTATCAAGGACCATATATTTGTTTGATGTACGTCAGGGTGATGCGTACGAATCTGGTCATTTGCCTGGAAGTACTCATGCCCCCGGGGGACAACTCGTACAAGCCACAGATTCTTTTGCTGCGGTCAGAAATGCTCTGATTGTTCTTGTAGATGATTACTTAGTCCAATCAGTGATGACCGCACACTGGTTACAACAAATGGGATGGGATGTTTGTGTCCTAGAAGGTGCAAGTGAACACTTCACTGAGAAAGAGCACGATTCCTCTTCAAGGCTGAATATTGCTGATTCAAAGCAAAAGAAAGTGACAGCCTCAGAATTAGAGATTTTACTCAACGACAAAAAGTGTTCCGTCATTGATGTCGGCGAGAGCTATTGGTATCGGGAAGGACGCATCCCTAATTCCTATTATTCAATGCGAACAAAATTAAACCACGCTCTCATGAGATTTCGATACGACGAGACTCTTGTCTTTTGCTGTGGAGACGGTAAGTTTTCGGCTTATGCAGCAGCCGATGCGAAACGTATGGGTTTCATCAATGTCTCATACTTAGACGGAGGTCGCACAGCGTGGAGGCGGTCTGGCTTTCCAGTGGAAAGAATCGGAGAAGACACCGATGATCTGGTGTTAAGCGAAACTGATGATATGTGGTATCCGCCATGGGCACGCAAAGAGGGTGTTGATGAAGCAATCATGCAGTACCTCACTTGGGAAACTGGATTACTCGAACCAGTCAGTAAAGAGACGTATTTAAAATTCAGTGTGAAGAAATAACTTTGTCAGGACGGCTTGTTAGCCAGGCCCCAATGAGCACGATGCTCATACCAAGTACTGCAAGAGCAGTTACTTTTTCATCACGAAATAGCAGACCAAGAATTGTTGCTACGACGGGTGTAAAGAATACGCCAATAACGCCACGTACTGCACCGGCACGCACCATCAGCATTCCGTACATCACGTAAGCAAAACCAGTTCCAAATGCGCCAAGCACTGCAAGTGCAAAGAAGGCCGCCCAGGAAAACGTGCTATCAAAGAATGCTGGTATGCCGAGTGGCAGAGAAAACAACAGAGCAAAAAGTTCTTGCCATAATAAAACGGGAAGCGTTCCGTACTTCACCTGCATTTCACGAGACATGATGCTGGTGAATGCGTAACAACAAGTAGCGGCCAAAAGAAACAGCACTCCGTGCAAAGTTGCACCTTTGTCATCGCCAACACTGCCGAAGGAGATGAGTGCAATCCCAACGAACCCAATGAGCACAGCGGTGATGCGACGCGCCGATGGCATGTTGCGCGTGAGGATGGCCGCGGCAACAACGGTGGTGATGGGGATAGAGCCATTGATCATGCCGGTGACGGATGACGACACTGTCTGTTCTGCAAGTGGATACAGATAGAACGGAATCGTCATTGCAACAAGCCCAAGCATTGCAACGCGTGGCATATCTTTACGATCGATTCGCTTCCGTGCAGCGGGGAAGCAGGCGAGTGCCAGAGCTCCGAAACCAAGTCGGGCAATAGGGACTACTCCTGTCGCAACGTGGTCGATGGCAATAGCGATGAAAAGAAAGGATGCTCCCCAGGTGATTGCCACTGCCGTTGTCATGCCCCACTCGACTGGCCCAAATTGTTGGGAGGTATCGCGGCCAAGGTTCGACGGTGTCACCCGTTCAGTCTTACCGCCCGCCCTAGGGAGTAGCGAGTTCATTTCACTAGTCTCATAGACAGTCACCAGGGGGTTTCAGATGGCCGATTCAGATAACCACGACACAATTGATGCATTGCAATGGGAACAAAGAAAGTTTCCACCATCTGATGCGTTCAAGAAGAACACGTTGGTGGCGGGAACTCATTTGTATGAAGAGGCAGATCGTGATTACGAAGCCTTTTGGGCACGACAAGCATCTGAACTAGTGGAATGGTCACAGCCGTGGGACACCATCTGCGAATGGAATCTGCCGTTTAGCAAATGGTTTGTGGGCGGCAAAACTAATGTGTCGTACAACTGCCTCGACCGTCACGTCCTTGCTGGTAAAGGTGACAAGGTCGCGTTTCATTTTGAAGGTGAACCCGGTGATACGCGCACGGTGACGTATGCGCAGTTACTTGATGAAGTACAAAAGTTTGCAAATGTGTTGAAAGGACTCGGTGTTGCCAAAGGTGACCGAGTCAATATCTATCTTCCGATGATTCCAGAGGCCGCAGTTGCCATGTTGGCATGTGCACGAATCGGTGCGGCTCACTCGGTTGTCTTCGGTGGTTTCTCCTCGCAAGCACTTGCAGACCGAATTAATGATGCTGAAGCAAAAGTTCTGATTACTGCCGATGGTGGTTATCGCCGTGGTGAAGTGTTTGCGCTGAAGCCACAGGCTGATGAAGCAGTGGAGAACGCAAAGAGCATCACCGCAGTTGTTGTGGTGAAGCGTGGTGGCAATACAGTAGAAATGCAAGCTGGGCGCGATCACTGGTATCACGAATTGATGGCAACAGCCGATGCGGTGTGCCCGGCAGAACCAATGGATTCTGAGCAGTTGTTATTCTTGTTGTACACATCAGGCACAACGGGCAAGCCAAAGGGAATCATGCACACCACGGGTGGCTACCTCACACATGTCACCTATACGCACAAGTACGTTTTCGACCTCAATCCCGAAAAAGATATTTTCTGGTGCACGGCTGATGTTGGCTGGATCACTGGTCATAGTTACATCGTGTACGGACCATTAAGTAACGGCGCAACACAAGTGATGTACGAAGGTGTTCCCAACTACCCGGCGAATGATCGCATGTGGGAAATCATCGAGAAGTACAAAGTCACAATTTTCTATACGGCGCCAACTGCAATTCGAACATTTATGAAGTGGGGTGTGGAAGAACCAGCAAAACATGACCTTTCATCTCTAAGACTGTTGGGCAGCGTAGGTGAACCCATTAACCCAGAAGCGTGGATGTGGTATCACGAAAACATTGGGCGTGGAAATTGCCCAATTGTTGACACGTGGTGGCAAACAGAGACAGGTGGAATCATGATTTCACCGTTGCCTGGTGCAACAACCACAAAGCCTGGTTCTGCAACGTTCCCGTTGCCCGGCATTGGCGCTGAACTTCTTGATGACGAAGGAAAGATAGTGACTCATGGTGGCGGTTATCTCACGCTTACTCATCCATGGCCGGGAATGTTGCGCGGCATTTGGAAAGACCCAGAGCGTTACAAAGATGCGTATTGGGCGCGCTTTGAAGGTCGGTACTTTGCTGGCGACGGAGCCAAGTTAGATGACGATGGGTATCTCTGGTTGCTCGGCCGTGTTGATGATGTGATGAATGTGTCGGGTCACCGAATTTCTACAACCGAAGTGGAAAGCGCATTGGTGTCACACCCGAGCGTTGCTGAAGCTGCAGTTGTTGGCGCAAACGATGCCACTACTGGCCAAGCAATCATTGCGTATGTCACCTTGGTAGGGGGTATGGAAGTTGATGAGCAAGTGTTGCGCAATCATGTCGCCAATGAAATTGGTGCAATTGCCAAGCCAAAGACCATCTATTTCACACCAGATCTACCAAAGACACGTAGCGGGAAAATTATGCGTCGCTTGTTGCGCGATGTTGCTGAAGGCCGCAATCTTGGGGACACCACAACTCTTGCTGATGCGAACGTAGTGAACGAACTACAGAAACGCGCTGCCGAAGCCCCAAGCGAAGACTAATTAACGCGCGAGTGCAACAATCAGTGCTGCAACTTGTGAAGCGAATAATCCAGCCATCCATTTATTTTGGGTTGCCATAGTTGTAGCGATTTTTGTTGTTAGTCGTTCTTCAAGAAACCGAATGTCTGTTTTAGTTGCAACTTCAGACCATCCGCTCGGCGGCAAATGTTCGACCAATGTATTTGCTGTGGTCACGCCCAACTTCTTCCGTAGTACCGAATGCATCTCGTATCGCTGCGATTTTGTTATTGCCATTTTATGTACTCCCTAGTTTTATGTCTAGGGGACATGTGTGCGTGGGCTAGTTAGTCGCGGAAGTTTTCAAACTGAAGTGGAATGCCAAGGTCTTCACCTTTAAGCAAAGCCATGACGCCTTGTAGGTCGTCTCGTTTTTTACTGGTGACTCGAACTTGCTCGCCTTGTGTTTGGCTAGACACTCCCTTGCCACCTTTTTCTTTGATGAGCTTGTTGATCTCGCGAGCCTTGTCGGAAGAGATTCCAACTTTCACCGTGACCAATTGACGAACCGTGTCTCCACTTGCTTGTTCAAACTTGCCCCACTCGATGCCTTTGAGTGACATGCCGCGCTTCACGAATTTTTCCTCTAGCAAGACGCGCACTGCACGGGCCTTTTCTTCAGAAATGGTCTTGATGGTGATGATGAGGTCGTTTTGTTCGATGGAGGAGTCCGTGCCCTTGAAGTCAAAGCGCTGGCTCATTTCGCGCTGGGCCTGGTCGATGGCGTTACGGAGCTCTTGGCGGTCAATATCGGAAACAATGTCAAACGATGGCATGGGGTAGAAGGCTACCCACCCGATAACCTTGGCAATTCCAATAGGGGTCGGTGCCCGAGTGGCCAAAGGGAGCAGACTGTAAATCTGCCGGCACTGCCTACGTAGGTTCAAATCCTGCCCGGCCCACCACGGAGAAATCCGTGAACTGAACGGCGAAAGCCGATACAGCCCAACCCGTATTCGACCTCGCTGGATTTTCCAGCGGGGTCGAATGCTGTGGAGGACTATCTCTCAGTAAGAAGGCACTGCATCAGCGCCACATCAAGCCATTTATTGAATTTGCGACCAATTTGCCGCTCAATTCCCACTAATTGGAAGCCCAAAGCCTCATGTAGGGCAATGGAACCCTCGGAAAGAGTGGTAATTCGGGCCATCACAGCATGAAAACCACCGTTTTCGGCTGCCTCGAGCAAGTGGGAGAGCATGGCCTGGCCAATTCCCTGGCGGCCAAGATCTCGGCGCACATAGACAGAATCTTCCACCGAGGTGCGGTACGCGGCCCTTTCCTTATATGGCGAAAGGGCTCCAAAGCCCACGACCTCGCCATCCAGCTCGGCCACATAGACACAAAATGCTCCGGTTCGGGCCCGCTGCCATTCCAACTGATCATCAAGGGAACGAGGCACGAGGTCAAAAGTGGCCGTCTCGTGTTCTACCTCGTAGTTATAGATAGACCGGATGGCCTCGGCGTCGCGCTCTTCGGCATGGCGAATAGAAATCTGTCCCACAGACCTAAGAACCTAGTGCCGTTCGACCTCTTGCACCGATAACCTTTTTACTCCGGCTCGTGGGGGCTTTCTCCATGCGCACGCCCTCTTAGCTCAGTCGGTAGAGCGTTTCCATGGTAAGGAAAAGGTCGTCGGTTCGATTCCGACAGAGGGCTCCGCCATCTGGCTTGCTAGATGGTTGAACGACTATTACGCCAAGGCGGCGTAGCTCAGTTGGTCAGAGCATCCGGCTCATAATCGGAAGGTCATCAGTTCGATCCTGATCGCCGCTACGAAAACATAAATACAACAGATAACAAAACTGCAAGGAGCAGACAGTGAGCAAAGCAAAGTTTGAGCGTAATAAGCCACACGTGAATATTGGAACTATGGGTCACATTGACCATGGTAAGACCACGTTGACGGCTGCTATTTCGCGTACGTTGGCTGATCGTGGGTTGGCTGAGTTCCAAGCGTTCG
>SXGQ01125205.1_pt1 | contig 58275 bp, 43 predicted proteins | sample 3178371 | NCBI WGS metagenome assembly SXGQ01 (sample SAMN11356859, study PRJNA531348) | freshwater metagenome | isolation source: freshwater sample F1-20 | place: China: Fuxian Lake, Yuxi | collected 2017-12-25
AGTTTTGTTTCTTCGAAGAAAATGATACGGTATAAGGAGTACTAATATGCCAACATATCCATCAAGTTTATACAAAGGTACAGCAAGATCAGCCAATGGTACTACTAACGATCCAGGCTCATACCTTTGGAACAACTTAACCACCTATCAAGAGTTAAAAGATACTACAATTGGTTATGGCACTGGCCCTAATGATACTGAGACAGTTACTTTCAACTCTGCAGCTAAATATCCAACCGACGTAAAATTTGGTGTTCCTGCCATTGGTTCATCAACATATGAAGATTTTGATTTGATTCAATCTACTTTATCTACTTTGATTACAAACTACGGTACTGCGGTTTCAGGTATTACAGCAACTGAAAAAGAGATTGCTGCAAACTTCTCTGGAATTTCTTACAATAATCTTCAATCAAAAATGGAGAAGATTGCTTTTGAACTTAACAGATTAATTGCAGATATTACATTAGTCAATGCTGGTACTGCAGTAACAACTGCATTAGGTAGATATCCATCTGGATGGAATAGATTTACCAACACTTCTGGCGGTATCTAATCTTTTTTATCACCAACTAAAAAAGAGGGGAGAGAAATCTCCCCTCTTTTTTTATTTCCAAATTGGCCCTTTCCTAAGTTTAGATCTTAATGCATCTACTGAAAGATGCTCCAATCTCGTTTGAACAAGCATTGTCTTTACAGAGTACCTATTTTTCATATAAGATCCATTGTAAGACCTGTACATATTTCTATAAGCTGTTCTGCTAGGCAATCCTTTTCTGGAATGCTTTCGCAAGTGAACAGATAACTCCTTAGTTCCAATTGCTATATTTCCATCAATTGTGCGTGGATTATAGACTCTTTTGGGGTCATAATACCTAATTGATGGTCTGACTAGCTGCATCATACCAATACAGGGTCTACTAGTCATCTTGAATTCACTTTCAACATATGCAGTAGAAGCTATCACATATGGGTCTACTTTGAAAACTGCAGAATACTTTATTATAGCATCTGTAATTTTCTTTATGTATGATTGCGAATATCTCGGTTGAACAAGTTTGATAAATTTAGAAATTTTTTCTTTTTTATCAAGTTTATCCTTTGATGTTGATACGGAAACTTTCGCATCTTGATGGTATGGTTTCGGCGGTAACTTTACTACTCTCATACTTGTGAGTAAAAGAATAATAGAGATTACTACCTGACTGATTACCTCAATCATTGTCATCTCCTTTTCATTTCAAGCAGGAAATCACCTGAAATCTTTTATATTATAAAATGTAAGTGTTTTAATCTGAGAAAAATCATATGAGTTTACTAGACAATCTTAATAAATACCACAAGAATCCTGAAAATGCAAAACCTAAAGGTAAAATAAATTTATCGAGGTCTTGCGAATCTTGTGGAAATGTTTTACCATTAAATACTGGCTTATTTAGGTTTTTGCCAGTATACGCTGAAACTGCGCCTTGGTACAAAGATCACATTGGTAAAAATGTATGTTTTTCTTGTTTACCTCCTGAAGTTCAAAATCAGTTATCAAACAATATCACAACTGCATCTAAAAAATCTTATGTTGATGATTTGTTTGTAGAAATTTTTAAGAGTAAATAAATGAATATTTCCAAATTAGCTCAATTAATAAAAGATTTGGAAGAATCTGGCTTAGAGAATGAAGCGACAGAATTGGCTGATGCTATTATTGAAGAAACAGACCCAAATCAAATCTTAAACAGAGCTGATATCAATAATTTGATAGATAGTATTGCTGGTGGTGTTTTATATCACTTAAAGCTTGATAATAACATTTCTTTTGAAGGAAATAAAGTTTCAGATCAAACTTTATCAGACATTAGAAACAGCTTAGATCAAATTATTAAATCTTCTTAGCTATATTTTAGTTTTTTATAATCTTCCATACAGCTTTCTGGAATTTCTTTTTCTCTGCATTCTTCGCAGTGAGTGGACATATGAGCCACCCAATCATCCCAAGTCTTAAGTTGTTTTCTATTCATCGCAAAAACTGTACGATGTTTAAGGCCTGGAAGATATAATTCTTCTTTAGAATAAAAATTTTTTCCGCAATTTTGACAATAGCATGTAATTGTAGGCATTATTTAACGAAGTCCACTAATCCTTTGCCTGTAACTAATTGCAAAATAGTCAAAAAGGCTATAATTCCACCAATAGTCCACGCAGCTTTATTCAATGTATTTTTGACATCCCAATACATTTTTTTAATAAACTTCACGTCTTCTTTCATTTCTTCAACTGCACCGCCGAAATCAGAAATTTGCGCTGTATATTCTAATGTTGCTTCTTCTAATTCAGCATCTCTTTTAACTTGTGCACTTTGAAAATTCTCAAACAACTTTTCCAGAATTGCATAATCTTTAGAAAGTTTTTTAAACTCATCATCTGAAAGTATTTTCAATGACTCAACCTTTCCTAACAATTCTTTTTGATTAGTTAAAATGTTAATAAGAGCCATATTAAAATCTAAATATGCCTCTGTCTGTGCTTTGTAGACGTTCTTAAGCTGTTCTAAGCCGACTTCGTTTTCTTGCATTTCTCCTCCGATTATAAGGCAGAGAGAACTTGTCGTAATTTTTTGGAAGATTCTGTGAGTTTAGTAATTGTTTCGTCAACTACTTCAAAAATGATTAATTTACTTTTGGTCCCGCTATTGAGATCTTGTTTTTTAATTTGATATTTTAGGCCTTGATACGAAAGGATGGAAGCATTAACATACTTCTTTACATCCAATCCATTTTCAAATAATTCTCTAGCGTGTACATTCATTATGATGTTTTTATTTTCATCAACAATACAAGCTGGGAATTCAAATGTATTTAATAAGCCACATAGTAGATTAGACGGGTTCTCACAAGTTACTTCCATTCAACACTACCTCAAGTAAATATTCTATTGTAGTATTCCTCGTATGTATTGTAACTGTCCTCGTCTTCCATAACTACAAAGATATTTTTAATTTTGCAATTTTTCTCTGAGTTTAAAAATGTTTTAATAGCTGACAATTGAACTCGGGCAGAATCATTGATATCTAAAGTTCCACAATCGCTAGGCAACATTACAATATTTCTAGCTTCTTCTTGGTTTGCTAAAATAAGAGCTTTCTTGATTGCTGACTTTGTATCGGCCTCATTTACAAGCCTGCTCTCTCCTGCTACTACTGCATGATAAACTTTCTGAGGTTTTACTTTAGAATCACCATAACCATTTGAAGTTATGTATACCGTGCCCATCTTGATAGGTTTTGAAAACTTGTCACATTCAGATTGAATTCTGCCTCTTGACATACGATTGAGCAAAGGATCGTCAATAGTAAGGCCAATGTTTGTAGGATAAACTAAAACATCAGACTTTACAAGATAAGGGTTTTCAACTTTGTGAATGCTTACTTTAGTTTTTTCGAGAACTTCTTCAACGATTGGTTTTGAAGCGGGTTCGTGAATAACTTCTAGAGGCTTAGATTCTTTTGTTTCTTCTGTGTACGAACACTTAAGTATAGAACCTTCACAATCAGAAATCCATTTTTCCTGAATTACTGGAAATTCTTTCTTTAATAAAAAAGCTATTAATCTTGGGTTTGAAATTAGCTTAAGAGCACATTCTGATGCTTGGGTGTAAAGTGGGCAAATTTGATCCATACTTTACTTATACAGATGCTATTTTAAGGGCTGAACTCCATATTGCTGAAAGATAAGATTACCTTCACCTTTCATAAAATCATTACGTAATTTTGGATTATTAGTACTTCGTGCTTCTCTTGAAATATCTTTAAATATATTTTGCAATATATTTGGCACATATTGCCCTAATCCAGGATATTTAGATGCCTTCTGTGTGAAATCATTGATGATTCTACGCCATTGGGAACTAGGTTGAGCTCTTAATTGGTCTGAATACAATTTTGTCAATGTAGGTATTGATGCTTGCAATATTTGTTGTTTTGCAGCTTCATTCCCACCAGATTTTGCAAGATTTGACATATAGAATTCGATTGCTTTGAATGGCTCACCAGTGTTTGCCATAAATTTTTGAGCTTTTTCAAGATTTTTTATTTTCAAATCGTACAATTGCTGAGGAGTCATTCTAGCTTCTTGTTCAGGAGATGGAGTATCTAAAATTAACGGGCCTTCATTGCCATCAAGTCTATCTTCTTTATAGGCTGAGTCAGGTCCCATCATACCTTCTCCAAAATAATCTCCCATAGCAGTACCACGGGTTTCAAACATATTGCCTACATATTTGTTAGTCTGATAACCTACACCTTGAGGTGCATCTTTGTCCTCTTGAAAAAATGAAAAGGGGCTATCCATTAATTGAGAAACTTTGATTAATTTTTCAAGTTTATCTGCAGTTTTATATAATTTAGAATTATCTAAACTTTCTAATATTTCAAAAATGTTACTTTTCATTTCTATGCCACATCAGGAAGATTGTAATTTTGTTTTAAAAAATTGTATAGAGCTGTTGCAGAACTTGAATACTTATTGACAATTCTAATAACTGCTCTTTGCTTCTCTGCAACAGACATTTTTGGATCGTCAGCAATTGGCTTGATTTGATTCAATATGTCTGTCACTGACCACTTAGGCATCAAGTTTTGTAACTGCTCTATAGATTTTTTACTTTCTTCAGTAGGCTCAGGCTTAGCTGCTGAGGCTGGAGCGCTTGTTGCTTGAGAAATTTTGACAAATTTAGTATTTTTATTTTTTGCAGAAGTATTTTGTCTTAAAGCATTTTGGATATCTGGATCTTTATATCTTGATGTTCCAACAGAATCAGGAATGAATTTTTGAAAATCTGACTTCAGTTCTGCAGAAGGCATATCGTAAGCGCCCTGAGAAGCTTGTTGTCCGCCATAACCTCTAGCGCCTTTTGTTTCTAATATATGTTCATAAGCGCTTGGTGCGTACATTTCAGACTCCATAGAATCTTGAATTCTTCTGTAAGCATTATAGTCTAAAATAACTTCACGCAAAAATGATGGCTCTGTAACTTTATCTACAATTTTGGGCCAGTTATCTCTGAACCAACCAATAATAGAATCGAAAATCCCCTTGATATATGGCGCCAAAGTCATAGACAACCAGCCATATTTGCTGAAAAACTTTTTTGATGATTGACCAATAGACTGAAAAATATTTTTTTTAGCTTTTGCTGATGCACCAGGAGAAGGGGTTACAGGTGATGCGCCAGCGGGTTTACCAGGAGCTGTAGCAGGGGTCCCAGGGCGCCTTGCAGGAACTGTTGGGGCTATACCTGGTGTTCTTCGAGGTCTAACTCTGATAGGCCTTATTCTAGGTGCAGCCGTAACTTCTTTCTCGGAATTTGATTCACTACCAGCTAACAATTCACTGCGAGAAAAACCTGCTTGCAAGAGTTCGTCTAAATCAAAAGTTGCAGTTTCGGACTGAGCTAAAGGATCAATTTCTTCAAGCCCTTGCGTGATAATATCTAAAAAAGATTGTTCATCAGCAAAAGGGCTTGTGACCGTTTCATTTTGGACAAAATCAATCAACAAGTCTGATAACTTTGATTTAAAATAATCTTTATTTGAATTATTTAATGTAACTTGTTCCATTTATATTCCTTAAAACTTTTTCTTTGGAGACAATTCTCTATCATCTCTAACCCAGTAATCTAGTAAGCCCCTATATTTTATATGATCAATAGCACTTTTCATTTCATCTGACTTCAAAGGCAAAACAGGCTGAGCTAACGATAAACCTTTTAATGCGTTAAGTCCCATGTTTCCTACACCACGTAATCTGCTTTTTATCCTATTCAAATACAAGCCCTCTAATCCTTCGAGAGCTTTGATGAATTTTCTTTGTGATAAATTATTTGTAAGAAGTTCTTTTTCTAAGCCTGCTAGATTATTTTGAAATTCGTCTCTTTGGCTTTTCATATCTTCTGTTCTATCTAAACTTTTTTTCTCAATTTTTAAGTAGTATAAAAGTTTATTTTGAGCATCATTGTAACTTTTTCTATGCTGATAGATTTTTTCTTTCTCTTTTTCTGAGCAATTAGAAGGCAATGAGTCAAGACTCTTCCTTAATTGTGACGGTTCTAATATCTCATCCAAAGATGCTTTTTTATTTATTTCACTAGTGTAACAATTATTACTATCTTCATCATCTTGTTTAGCAATCTCAGAACTTTCATCTGGCAATTCATCAACGGGGCTAGTAGTTGTAGTAGTTGTAGTTGTTGGAGAGGTAACAGGCGTAGATGTTTCAGTTTTTTCCGAATATATAGATACATCGCCAATGTCAGTATAAATTGGCTCATCTTCAATTCTTGGTGTTTCTTCAGATACAATAATTGGTTCAGGATAGTTCTTCAAGCTGAATATACGCTTTACATCATCAATATTGTATTTTTCAGCTTCAGGTACATCTATTTGTTTGACCTTTGATACAGATGCACCCGGCGCATTCCAATTGACAGTAAAAAAGTAAGTTTTTCTAGCTGCATAGACATATTTAGCATTTTTATTGTGCTCTTGTAAATACGATTGAGCTAACTTAATTATTTTTTCTTGGTCCATAAAAATATATTTCAGAAATCTAGGTCTTTCATCCTTCTAAAATATATTTGCTGGGTTCAAGCACTGTTTCTTTGGTTACTTTAATTTTTACTTTTTCTTGATTATTTACGCCCAAATATTCAAATGCCGCTGATGATAAAGACATCTTGACAATAGAATTTAATGCTCTTGTTCCAGTACCTGTTTTGATAGCTTTATTGATTACTTCTTCTAAAAAATCTTCTTCAAAATCTAAGATAACATTAGATTCAGCAAACAATAATTGATGCTTCTTTACAGGGCTATCTTCTAATTCTGTAAGACAGTAAAGCATTTGCTCTCTGTCTAATGGAATCAAAGGAACAATTGATTGAATTCTGCCTACAAATTCAGTTGACATACCAAATTCAATCAAACTTTCGGCCAAAACTTCGTGAGATGCCTTGTTGTAGATTTCATAATTTTTAACTTGAGCATCGTAATCATTAGTTTTTGTATTTCTAAAGCCTATTGTTCCTTCAGTAAGGCCAAGTTTTTTAGCAACAATTTTTTCTAAACCATTAAATGCCCCGCCAAAACAAAATAAAATATTAGAGGTGTCTACTACTACAGGTGGCGTACCTTGTTCTCCTAAAGCAGCAGAACTTACTTTGACTTTTTTCCCTTCAATAAGCTTGAGTAATGTACTTTGGGTTGAATAGTGAAAACTCTCAAGTCTTGTTGCAGCACTCATATTTGATGCTAATTTGTCAATCTCATCAATAAATACAACGCCTTTTTCAGCTAATCCAGGTTCGCCATTTGCTTTCAACAATAAATCAGTTATGACAGAATCAGCATCAGAGCCTTGAAATCCTGTAGGTGAAAATGATGTAGCATCGCCTGAAACGAAAGGAACGTCTAAATACTTTGAAATTGTATTTACGATCAATGTTTTACCAGAGCCTGAAGGACCTAAAAACAAGATATTTTGCTTATCATTACTGACTGAATTATGGATGTTTCGCATATGCTCAAAAACAGCTAAACTGATTCTTTTTTTTGCTACATCTTGACCAACAACTTTTTTGTTGAGGTTTTCATATAAATCTTTAGGATTGACATATTTGAATCTCTTAGTGTCACTTGTGAATAAAAACTTTTTTGACAGTGGTGCTATTTCTGCAAGTTTCATTTTCAAATCAAGCACTGGACTCTCATTGTCACAACTTGAAATAAGAGAAATTACATTTTGATGGACTTGAAGTTGTCCAAATTTATTTCCTGTCAAATACGATTTGTAACAAGCATCACACAAATGCATCTTTACCAACCTGTTTGCGAAAATTTCAATTTCCCCAAGAACGTCTTTAGTTGCAGGCCTACTACAAAAGTTACATTCAATTCCTTTAAGTTGTTTCAACATATGTTCTCCTCCTAACATTATACATTATAGGCAGGATTTGTTTTAGATTTATAATAAATATTTAATGTAATGGAGGGGAAACATATGGCAGTAGTTGACAATAATTCACAGAATAGGGGTTTTGGTAAATGGAAAGTTCAAACTTACAATCCAACAGCTCTTATTGGACCTATTGACGGTGTATTGATTGTAAGCAAAGATTTTTACACAATTTTCAAAGATGAGAAGTTGATCAATTGTCTTTTCAATGTACCAAGTCAAAATGTTGCTTTTGCATATAACGAAATTCACGTACAAGATTTAATGATTCAAAAATGAACAGCAAAGAACTAAAACAAGAAGATAAGGTGGACAAGCAAAGGCCAACTTATGAAATGAAGATTATAATTTTAGATGGAGAAAATGCAATTAGAAATTTGCTTAGACTTCAAAAAAATTATAATCCTGAAACTGTTTTAGTCGATAGAATGTTAAAAAGACTTGTTAATTATTTAGAAGAAAGTTATGGTTCAATTGCTAATGTAAGATTGTTCAGTAAAGGAATGTCTTTACAACCAATTGTTACTGAAGCTGTGCAACACTTGTTCGGAAAAAAATAGTGAAAATTGGAAAGTCTTCAAGAAATTTCCAATAAACTCATCAAATGCTCTCACAATGATAAGTTGGAAATACTTATGAGTGTGAGAGCATTTTTATTTGACAATCCTGAAATTGGTGGACTAATTTTTTCGCCTTATTCAGATTACAATCAGGTAATCGGCACATTTGTATCTAAGTCTAACAAATCTATAAGATTACTAAATGAAAAAAATCTTAAGAAACTTCACATAAAATCTCAAGACTTATTTCTTCTCCCCAAAAATAAAAAACTTGTTCTGATAAATTTAGTTGACAGTCTAATTCAAGAATTTGACGCTGTTGTTGTATTTGATCAAGTAAGAGCAGATCCATTTGCAAAAGATGAATTATTTGATTTCATAAAAGATAACAAAAATAGTTTTTCTAAAAACTACATAGATATACTTACAAAAAGATCTAGCGAGTTATTGAAAATTATTGATTATGCTAAAATTGAAAATCAAATCAACGAAACTTGTTTTACCATTTCGAGAAAAAACAAAATTATAAATTATTGGGTTAACACTTGGGGACTATCAGAAACATATTCAGATTCTGGAATTATAGAAAATTTAATATTATGAAACAAGCTTTTTTAACTTTTATCAGAAAAAAGGAAAATGATATAAAATTTCTGGCAGTTAAAAATCCTATCAACATCAACGACATAAACTATAATGAACTAAGGTCTGGTTTACCTGTAATTGTTGTAATATCTGATGAAATCTTAGAAGCTCTTTACATTATTGGCACAGATGGAGTGTTGTTTCAAGTTTTTGGTGAAAATGATAGTCTTTTTTTTATGAAAAAAATCAATGACATATCCTTGATAAATATCCAAAAATACAATCTTATTAAATTCATTTTATTAGACGCTTTTGACGAGCTTACAATTCAAGAATCAAAAATTTATAAGAATATTTTTGAAAGTTTTGAAGAAAAAATTTATTACAACACTTTGCACACAGAATTAGAATTTCTGGGAATTAAAAATTTTGCAATCAAAGAGCTAATGAAAATAGAACTGGATGCAAAGATTAAGGCTAGATTATTAGATAAAATCAAAAGTGTCAAGCCTATGCCAGAACGTTTTTTGAAAAAGAAAATTGATGTTGATTTAACTGGGTATGGCATTTATATCAATGCCTTTATTGGTCAATCTTTGTAATTCTGCTCTATTAAACTCAATTGCACTTGCTTCACATTTTTCACAGCAATTTTCAGATCTTTTCCAAACTCTTCTTCCATCTCTTACACCCGGAGCAGAAAGTACAGGAAGCGTAACGACTTCGCAATGGCAATTATCATGTAGTGGAGGAAGTTGCATCATTACTGTGGGATCATTCTCTATTTTTTGAACGTTTTTTTCTAAATCTTCTGGGGTAAACTCATCTGTAGGAGTTTCATCTTCTACATCAATGTCAATTGGATTGATAATTTCATCAACAGATTCAGGCTCTTCAGTAACTTCTTCTTGTTCTAATGGAGTTTCTTGAATATCTGTATCTTCCGAATCTTTTTCTGCAAAAAATTTAAACTTTTTATCTCCAGAGATTGGCAATCCAAATATATTGTATTTCTTAGCTTGTCGATACCACATAGGTTTTTATTCTCTTTTTACTTTATAAAAGCCTTATGTCAAATGAGTTTGATCCCAAAAAAATTATTGATTTTGAAAAGGATTATTATAATATATTATCCATAGATAAAGAATCTTTTCCAAAAGGCAATTCCAGAAATGATGTAATTGCAAGGACTAAAATACTAGAAGCTGCTTTTAGGAAAGGAGCAAGAAAAGCTCATCCTGATTTTGGTGGATCTGATGAACAATTCTTAGACTTGGTAAGAGCTAGAAGAATACTTGAAGACTCTATATTGCGTAAGATATATGATAATGGAGAGTTTTTAGATTTTGATATCAACATTTCTGAAGATACTAGCTTTAAAGTTGATTGGACAAAAGTTGGCAATTACAGAAAAGGTACTCCTGAAGACACAGTAGGATTTAGCTTATTCTTAAGATTATGCGAGAAAAAAGAAGAGCTTGGACTTGTGCCTGCATTTTTCCCAACAACTAATGAACACAATTATCAATGGGATTTTGTAATTAAAGATTCCAACAAAAACAAATTAGTTATTTCAATTGTCAATGATGAAAATGAAGTTTTAAGACTTACAACTTCTGACAAAATTCAAGATTCTTTACCATTTAAGATTTATATTTGTGTTCCAGAAAGTTCGCTAGTTTTTTCAAGAGACAATAACTTAACTATTGATCCTTATGGCAAAACTCTTATAAATGGAACAATCTTAAACGCAAACTACAATGATTTAGATTTGTTAGAGTCTACAAATATAAACTCTACAAATGATTATATAGAAAAAGCTTTAGCTCAAGATTTGATTGCTTTTAAAAACGGAGAACTCAAGTCAAAGTCATACAAAAACCAGAAGAAATGGATTTCAAGTGAAGAACTTAAAAAAATTGATAAAGAAAAATTACAAGAAATTGTAAACTTCAGAAGTTTTGAGGTTGCCAATTTAGAAAATGCAGACACTTGGTTAGATTCTATTGACAAAAAACCTATCAAAAGATTGTCTGAAAGCAAACCTGATTTGCCTTTATAACAGGGCTCTATAATCAAAAATTGGAAAAAATAAGAGTGGTTATATTTTAGCACTAATGCGAGGAGACCAATAATTTGGCAAAGCATATATACATCATCGACACTTGTGTCCTACTCCACGATCCCCTTGCCCTCTATAAATTCGGTGATAATGATATTTATATCCCATTAGCAGTCATCGATGATTTGGATGATATCAAGACAAGAAAAGAAAATGTTGGTTGGTCAGCCAGACAAGTATTTAGAAACTTAGAACATTACTCACTTCAAGATCTTCTCAAGGGTGTTAAAATCAATGAGCTGGGAGGAAGATTGTTTGTTTACAACACTGAGTCTCCTTTACAGAAAAATGAAAGACCAAATATTGTTAAAGTTCATTCTGATAACGCAATTATAGAATGCTGTTTAGCCCTAAAATCAGCAAATCCTAGAAAGAAAGTAGCGATTATCACAAAAGATACTGGTTTAAGAATTCGTGCCATCACTTGGGGTTGTGCAGCTGAAAATTATAGAGCAGATCAACTTTCTGATGAAATTTACACAGGTATTAGAAAATTTGAACTTACTAACGAAGCAGATTGGGCGTTACTTTGGTCTGATTACGAAATTGAAGCTAATAAACTTTCCGAAGATACAATGACTAAGCTTGGCGATATATTTCCAAATGAATTTGTTTTATTTCACTTTGGAGATAAAATCTGCCCTACACTATACAAGAGAGGCATTTTTAGAATTCTCAAAGAAAAATCCAATGCTAAAGAAGCAAAGGGATTCTCTGGAATTCAAGGTAAAAACTTAGAGCAGAAATGTGCTTTAGAAATTTTATCTGATTTGACTGTAGCTTTAGTAACTCTATCTGGACCAGCTGGTACAGGTAAATCTTTCTTAGCTCTCGCAGCAGCCTTGCAAATGATCAACGAAGGTATTTATGACAAGATTGTTGTTATGAAACCATTGATTGCGGTTGGTGGAAAAGACATCGGTGCTCTTCCTGGTGATAAGTTTGACAAGATTTCTGCTTGGCTAGGACCTATCAAAGACAACATTGACCAAATTTTAGGTTCTAAATCTCTTTCTGCTAACAATATGTTTGAAGAAATGGTAAGAGATGGCATCATTGAAGTAGAGGCTATGGCATTCATCCAAGGTCGTTCTATCCCTAGATCCATCATCATTCTTGATGAGGCTGAAAATATTAGCCCGAGAGAAGCAAGGATGGTAGTAGAAAGATGCGGAAAAGACAGTAAAGTCATCCTCCTTGGCGACCTTTCACAGGTAGAAAATCCTTATCTTGATGCAAAATCAAACGGTTTATCACACGCCATATCAGGTGGAAAGAAAAGTGAACTTGTAGCTTCTGTTACCCTTAGCAAAGTTGAAAGATCTGAATTAGCTGCTGTTGCTAGTGAGATTTTCAATAGACCTGAAGCTAGAAGAAATTAAAAACGGATAACTAATGGCTCACGCATTTTTATGGACTGAATTAAACTCATCCAACAACACGGAAGTTTCAAGAGAAATTTCTAGTGCAGGTTTTGGCACTAACACGTCAACCACTTGGACAAAAAAACTTTTCAAACTTAAGTGGATAAACTCAGATGTTGAAAATATTAGACTATGGATTGACAACGAATATGCTAATATATATAACACATCTCATTATCCAACAATCAAGAATACATCAGACCTCAAAATTATAGAGGACTTGGGTTTTGAATTTAAGTTTACTGTTTTTGATACATTCATCGTAAACCAAACAAATGCTGACCTTGCCACATCTTCTAACCTTGGATCAACGACAATTGTAAGCGGCAATTTCCTAATTGCACCTAGCTACATTGATGGAATAGCACTTGACGCAAATAAAAAAATTCTTGTCAAGTCTCAATCTGATGCAAAAACTAACGGATTGTATAAAGTTTCGTCTACTTCAGGTCAAGGAACATATGGCGGTATAGTTGCAGAAGATATTTTGACTGCAGCAAAAATAGTTACCCTGGATAATGCAAGTTATTTTTTATATAGTTTGGGACTTTCGCCATTTGAAAGTGCAGCTGCTGGATCAACAAGCTTTAAGTGGATAAATAGATCCACACTATATCAACTTGCAAACGCTGATTGTGCTACAACAAGCAACCTACAACAGTCAGCGGTAGGTCTTTCTACACCATCTTTAATTTTAGATAATCATACCTTAAGCACAAACGACAGAGTGTTAGTAAAGGACCAATCTGCAAAATCTGAAAATGGTATCTATTTCGTATCAAGCTTATATCAACCAAACGCCAATACATATTACAATCCATACAATAGTTCGTTAGCGGCTGATGATTTTTGGGATTCAGCACTTAGTTTTATCCGCTCAAATAACTCCTTGAGTGTACAATTTGTCAATAGTGCTGTAGGAAATAGTGGCGGATATTTTAGATATTATTCTGGCTCTGGATTAACTGGAGGCACTGCTTCTACTTCTGATTTGAAATGGGCAAATGCTTCATATAACTATAAGCATTTTGGGGTTGATTGGTACTATGAAGTTTCATCAGGGAGCGCAATTGGTTTTAGTTTTGATTTAAGTTCGAACTCTGGGACATTGACTAGCACACCTCAGCAAATTGTCAATTCTTCTGGTATAGCTACAACTCTTGCCACAAATGAGCGTGTATTAGTAAAGCATTATTTGCCTAGTTTTAGTGGTATTTACACTGTCAGTAATGTAGGTTCAGGCTCTACTGGATTATGGGTAAGAAACACTTCGTTTGACAGTTCAAGTGAAATCACACAAACTGTAGTAAGTGTTGCTAATAACACAAACAGTCTTGGTGGAAACATTTGGTACTTGGGTAAGGCAGAAACATATAATTCTTTATTCTTGCTCAATATCGACCCAATAACAATTCAAGAAAGATTTTATCCTTACACCTACGAGCCAGTAAATAATTTAGTTAGTGCAAACCAATCAGACTTGACTACAGTTAATGAAGTTTATTTTTCTAATTCAGGTATTGCAATTTCACAAAGAGTTTTGGTCTCTGGTCAAACTTCTTACCCAGCACAAAACGGCATATACAGTGTGAGTTCTATTTGCGATGTAGTTTACGGACTAAAGCTTAATGATAATTATTCTGTATTACGTGGAGCTGTTGCAAGAATTATAAATGGTAATACTGGGGCTGGCACTACATATATGCTTTATGCGCCGGGAACAAATACTTCTCCAGGAGCAATTGGAGTAACTTGGGTCAATATAACTAACATTACAAACATCGTATGTAATGCAGAAACAACTGTAAACAAGTTTTCTTCACAATACATCACTCCTAATGATTTTGATGTAGCAGTTGCAGTAGGCACTACTGTTTTAGTAAGAGTTGACGATGAAACTAGAAATGGTATCTATACTGTTTCTTCAATAGGAAATTCTCAAAAACAAATATTCAATTATGAAAATGCTTTGTCTAGCTGGACATTTGATATCTTTGAATCTGTGCTTTCTGAAGGACCTGCGGGAAGTCACAATGTATCACCAAACTTTAAGAAACAAATCAAAGGTATCTATCAGATAGCATCAATTGCATCTACTGAAACTGGTCAAATATTTGTTCCTGAAATTTCATTCCCATCTTTTCAAAATTATGAAAATTTCTTTGGCTCAGAGGGCAAAGGAAGTTCTTTATTACAAGATTTAGACATTGACTGGTACAAACAAGATTTCCAAAAATACTCTGTCAAAGCAGTTTTAAATGTTTCAGATGTATCATTAATACCTACAACATCAGGTACAGCGATATCAAGTTTGGTACGCTCTCATTCTGGATTAGGGGATACTATTTTACAATCAAATGATAGTGTTCTGGTTTTTGTAGGCTCGGGCTCAAGTTCATCATCTGCCTTGAATGGTATCTACAGACCTTCATTTACAGGTATAGGAAGTGTCTATTTTACCCAACACGAAGACTTTTATTTTGATACTAAATTTGAATCAACAACTGACAAAAAATCTCTCGCTTCACCTTATGAAAGACCGTCTGTAGTATCAGTAGAACAAGGCTATTTGGGTGTTGGTACTACATTCCAGAGTAAATATGTATATATGCAAGGTGAAGTAGGAATTCGAGCTAATACATTTAGTTCTGACTACTCCACAGAGGATCTTGAAAAATATTTACACACAGGAACAGAAACTTTCAAAATTGGTTCTGAAATAAGATTAAATACTAATACACAAGACTTAGATAAATTTCCAAGATTAGCCCCAATTCAACATACTCTTTTAGCAGACTTAGCTTTGGACACCGTATCTAATGACATCTTGATAGTCAAAAGAAATGGCAATCAACTATATAGTTTAGTTAGTGGTGATCCATCGCTATTTTACTTCCAAATAAATGACAGAGTGTTCTATTACGCTACTGATGAGGATATTTATAATTCAAGTATCAGAAAATCAACGAGCGGCATTTATCAAATAATTTATATAGATACTAACTTTAACTACTACTTAAGAAAAGTTAAAAATAATTCAGTAAATGGACATCTTGATTATTCAAAAAGATTAGTTGCTCAATCTTCAATTGGTGGAACAATTTTTTATCTTGCACGTCCAGAAACTTCTACGACAGTGTTTACTTGGACTAATTCAAATTATCCAGTTTCTTTATCTGACGTTTATTTAGTTTCAACTGGCAACACAGTTATTCCAAAAACTTACTCAACTGATTACACAATAGACTCAAGTAACGGACAAATCAATGTTGTAGGTGCTGGTTGGACTGGGACATTATACGTACATCTTTACTCAGATAATACAGTTCCTTCTTATGATACAGAGCCAAAACAAATACTCAACAGATATTATTACATCCCAAGAGTAACCAAAGATAGATTTATTTTTACCTCAGGAGTTGCTTTAGGTTCATCTACTTGGCAAATTGATTCTGAGCATTTTCAAGTAGTAAACAGCATTGGAACTGCTACTACTACTGAAATTAAATTCAACAGAGATAGAAGTTCTTGGCTTGCAGATTATGACACAAGCAAGAATTATAGTTCGGTAGCTCAACACATCTTGACTAACGACTCAGTATCAAATTATTTCTTTACAGACAGATTGTCATCAGATGGGTATTATTTTAAGACTGGATTAGGAAATTCAAGTGTTTTCAACGACACAAATCTTATTGATCCAATTACTCTTAATAAAATTGGCTTATTTACTGGAGATTTCTATTTAGAGAAATTAATTAACTCTGGAACTGGAGCTACACTTACTGACTGGTATGCTGGATTAGGATTGACAGTTGATGCTAATGTACTAATTTTAACTAACAAAACCACGCCAGACTACAGCGATAAAATAATAGATTCTTCATATCAATCTTCTTATTATGATGATTTGAATAGATTAATTCTGCAAGACAAAACTGGTAAACGAGACCAAAAAGTTTACACATTCAAGAGAAATGAATATCAAACTGTTTCCTTAGATTATCACTCAGCTTTTGGAGTAACATTATCGCCAATTCAAGCAATTTTGACTAACTCTGCCGGAAGTGGAACATTTGTTTTATATTACGATCCAGCTAATACAAACAGAAACACAAGCAACCGTTCTTGGATTGATGTTGCTACAAGATCAAGCTTCCTGTGTGCAACAGGCAACACAGGAAGTGTTCCAGATTTCAATGATATAACTTATGTTCCTGTGATAGGCCCTTTGAGTTCACCATCTGGGTCAGGTAACACAGCACAGTTTGACGGTTACGTAGTTGGCACTGGTGATACTATTCTCATTAGAAATCAATCAGACAGTACTAAAAATGGCATATATACTTCAGTTGTCAGAAACAAATACACTTTAGTAAGAGCTACTGACTTGAATGCAACTTCAGAACTATATGAGCTAGGCAGAGTTTCATTTGGTAACAGAATTTTCGAATTAAATTTGCCAGATGATAGTTCTTCATATAACTTAGGAGCATCAGCATTAAACACTCCTCTTATATGGAAAAATTTAGGCTCTGAGTATGTTATTGATGTTGTCGGCTTAGGACATACTAATTTTTCAAATCTAAATGCACTTCCTGATTATATTAATGGAAGAGAAATCAGTGAAGGTGATAAGGTTTTCTTTTTTGGGCAAACTACAAATTCTGAAAAAATAGTTGCAAGATTTAGAAAAAAAATAATGCCTAACTTGACAAGAGTAGGCAATGGCTCAAGTACAACTCAATTCCAAATTTCAAGCTTATTCGTAAATGATGCAAATCGAAATATAAACTATGAATTGTATTATGATCCTTCATTAACTTCAGTTGGAACACATCCCGTTCAATGGTTTAGACAAAATTATATATCAAATTACTCACCAGTTTCTTTTGGAAGTACTATCCCACTAAGTGTCAATAATTTTATTTTATTAAATGCGCAAAAGGGAGATAGAATTTTACTTTTCAATCAAACAAATGAAACTGAAAATGGCATATATTATTATGACATTGTGAGAAACTTCTTTTTGTCAAGAGATGAATTTTTAGACTCTGATGATGAAATTTCTGTTGACAAAAAAGTATATGTTTCATCTGGTTTTGCAAATACAGGATATTACGGCTTGAGTTTTGATGAAGACGTAGTAAGTCCAGGAATTGGTATAACTCCAATCTATTGGACAAAAATCAGAGAAAACACAACATTGACTGATGCTAGAGTAGCATCAATTTCAAATGTAAATCTTACAAATCCTCCGTCAAAAGTAGATGAAATTACTTTAAGAAAATTTGATAGAATTTTACTTAAGAATCAAACATCACAAGCTGAAAATGGAGTCTATATAGTTTCAAGCATAGGTAATTCAAATGTTTGGACTAGGGCCACAGATTTAGATTCAAGTGCAGAACTAATACCTCAGCTTTCTGTCAATGTTGGATACGGCACTACTAATGCTAATAAAAACTTTAGAATAAAATTGCCAGTTCCAAGAACAATAACTAATACACAAACAACTGCTTACATATTAAACACCGATAACATTAATTGGATTGACACATCGTCATCTGAGTTATATGAATCAAGCCCTGAATTGTGGCAAAACTTAAAAGCAGGGTATGAAAATGCTGTTTTCCTTGGGACAGCAAAAATGGGCGTAGAGTCAACAGCTTCTAGTCGTAGTTTTGGAATTGCAGTAAGAACACCAAATTCTTCTATTTTATCAGGTTTTGGAATCACAGAAAATGGTAAAGTAAGAGGATTAAATTTCAAAGTAGAATATAAAATTACAAAGGACTAAAGGTATTGTTACTCCCCGTAAAAAAATATAGTATTAACAATTTATCAAGAGAGATAAAATATGCATAATTTAGAATCAGGCCTTCACATTATTTTAGATGATATAGCTCCGAATATTCACTCCTTAGAAGAGCAAGCTAAAATTATCGCTTTAGCTTCGTCAATCATAAATAAAAAATTCAATTCTGTAAGATTATCTAAAACAGATTCTAAAACTGTAGAAGCTAAAATGACCGAAGCCATTCTGATTTCTATGAGTTCGCTCAGCAATTGGGATGATGAAGATGATGACAATGATTTCATTGATGGGCGTGGATTGTCTGCCAATCAATTAGTCAGAAAAGTAGCTAACACTAAGCCTTCCTGGGGCAAGATGGACATTATTGATCCTGATGTTTTAGATGATGTATTTTCTTTTGAAGAAGAAGATGTAAAAGATGAAGAAAATTTCTTTGAAAATGGACAACAGACTACAGAAGTCTTTGACACCAAAGGCAGAGGAAGACATCGTTCAGATTTTAATTTTATGCCAGTAAAATAATATGAAAAAAACAATTTTATCTCAAATGATGCCACCAATGGGAGATCCAATGGCTGGTATGGGTATGCCACCACCAATAGCTCCTGCAGCTGGTCCGGGAATGGCTGGGGGTAATGCTGAAAAAATTATCAGAATTCCACTTTCAAATTTAGGTTTAATTTTAGCAGATGTTGAAATTGAAAAAAAATTGATGGAAGATTTTGAAGACAACGAACTTGAACTTGCCAACGAAATTTGGATTATGTATGGCGGCACAGAAGATGGAGGAGTTGTTCAGTCGAGAGTTGGCAAAAGAATAGAAAACCAAGATGTTAGTGATGAAGAAATTGAAAATACTAACAAATCTCGTTGGGAAAGGCTTCCTGATGGAGAAAATTTGGATGATTTAGAAATTGAACTTTCTGATTTTGCTAATGCTATAAAATATCTTTCTTTCGGCTTTTCTAAGAATAAAGCGAAAGAACAGCCAGCTCCTGGTGGTGGAATGCCGGGTATGGCATCAAGAAAGCTTGAAAATATGGTAAAATTAGCACGAAATTTGGATAAATTTGGCCTTTATCGTATAGCTGATCGATTAATGTAATTATTTCAAATTTGGCTTGTTTTTCGTATAATGCTATGATATAAAAATCATAGCATTATTTTTTTGCTCAAGGAAAACAAATGGCAAGTCAATACAATGAAAATTCCATACAGATCTTGGAAAGCCAAGAAGCTGTAAGGACACGACCAGCAATGTATATTGGAGACACTGGCAAAAAGGGTCTTCATCACTTAGTTTGGGAAATTTTGGATAACTCAGTTGATGAGCATATGGCTGGTCACTGTACTAAAATTGATGTCATTGTTTCTAAGGACAATCGTTCAGTTACAGTTATAGACAATGGAAGAGGCATCCCTGTAGCAGTAAAGCAAGAAGATCCGAAGAAACGATCTACTCTTGAGATTGTACTTACTGAACTTCACGCTGGCGGTAAATTCGGTGATGATGGCTCTGGCTATGAAGCATCTGGTGGACTTCATGGTGTAGGAGCTTCTTGTGTAAACTTTCTTTCACTAAGGTTAGATGCAGAAGTTTACAGAGATAAGAAGAAATATCAACTAAGCTTTGACCGTGGTATTCCTGCGTCTCAAGTAGCCGAAATTGGAAATTCATCCTCTACTGGTACGAAAATTACTTTCTCTCCTGACTATAATATTTTTGGTCAATTTGCAGTAGAAGATGCTTTTCGTGAAGTTCTCTTGGATGATTTTGACATTGATGAGAAATTTGCAGAATGTTCTGGCAAATGGCGCAAAGCACTTATCAATGGCCCTGTTAATCTTGAGGTATTCAACCAATGTTTTGGATATATGAACTATACAGAGGAAATATTAACAAAAGCCTTTGATTCTTGGTTCAACCATTCTTGGAAAAATATTCAATTTGATGAGTCGGTGATAATCCGTAGATTGCGTGAAACTGCTTATCTTAACGGCGGGCTTAAGATTGTTTACAAAAATGAGCACACTGGCACAAAAGAAGAATTTTACTTTGAAGGCGGAATTGCTGATTACGTAAGTTATCTTGCGTCTTCTCGCACAGGGGTGTATCCACTCAAGCCATTCTTCTTTGATAACAAAAGTGGCAAAGTCAATGTTCAAGTTGCATTTCAGTACAGTGAAGATGATGAAGAAACAATTTATACCTATGCAAATAATATTTTTACCACTGACGGTGGCACTCATCTTAGTGGCTTCAAAACATCTATCACAAGAGTAGTAAATCAATTTGCACGTTCTTCAGGTGTTCTTAAGGAAAAAGAGCCAAACCTTTCCGGAGAAGATATCCGAGAAGGCATTGTTGCTATAGTTTCTGTTCGCCTACCACAGCCTCAATTTGAAGGGCAGACCAAAGGCAAACTTGGTTCCCAGGAAGTTGAAGGTGTTGTAAATAGGCTCTTTTCAGAGGCAATCACAGAATATTTTGAAAAGAATCCTTCTGTAGTTAAGAATATTGCAGAACGAGCTTTGAGAGCAGCAAAAGCACGAGCAGCAGCAAAGAGAGCATCTGAAAATATCAAGAGGCAAGGTTTTCTTGGTCGTTCAGGTTCTCTTCCTGGAAAGTTATCCGATTGTAATTCGGAAGACGCAATGTCTACTGAGCTTTACATTGTCGAGGGTGATTCTGCAGCTGGAAGTTGTAAGGGTGGTCGTGACCCAGAATATCAAGCAGTTATGCCTATCCGTGGAAAGATTATCAATCCTGAGAAGAATGATTATGCCAAACTTATGCAAAATGAAGAAGTTGCTGCAATCATTTCAGCTGTTGGCACTGGAATTAAAGATGATTTCAGTATCAAGGATCTTCGTTATGGCAAGATTGTAATTATGACTGACGCTGATGATGATGGTGCTCATATTGCAACTCTTTTGATGACATTCTTTTATAGATTTATGCGCCCTCTCATTACAGAAGGACATTTATTTATTGCTAAGCCACCACTTTATCGAGTCAATTACAAGAATGATAAATTTTATATTCATACTGAAGCTGAACTTGATGGGTACAGAAAGAAGTATGGTGATAAAATAGAAATCACAAGATTCAAAGGTTTGGGCGAAATGGATGCTGATGAACTTGGTACAACTACTATGGAAATTGGCAAACGTCAAATCATCAAAGTAAATGTCGAAGATGTTGAAGAAGCATCAAGGATCTTAAATGTTCTAATGGGTAGTAATGTTGCCCCTCGCAAAGAACATATCATCGAAAAGTCTGCTGCAAGGATATTAGAAAACAATGGCTAGAAGACCAAAGGTTGAAGATACAACAACAATTATTGATAAAGAAGATCATATCATTGATAAGGAGTTCATAGAACTCCTCGATGATCGGTTTACCAATTACGCTTTTGCCGTAATGGAAGATCGTGCTCTGCCTGATGCAAGGGATGGTTTAAAGCCATCCCAACGCAGAACTCTTGTCGCTATGAATGACTTGAATTTGCGCTCATCAGGTAAGACTAAAAAGTGTGCGAAAATCTGTGGTGATGTTTCGGGTAACTACCATCCTCACGGAGAAGCAGTTGTCTATCCAACTCTTGTTCGTATGGCACAAGTTTGGTCATTGCGCTATCCATTGATTTCCCCTCAAGGAAACTTTGGCTCACCGGCGCCAGAAGATAAGCCTGCTGCTATGCGTTACACCGAAGCGAAATTTTCTGCTTTTGGTGATCAAATGGTTGCTGAACTTTCAAATCAAGTTGTAGATTATGTATCAAACTACAACGATGAATTGATGGAACCAACTGTTATGCCTTCCTTGATTCCAAACCTATTAATCAATGGGTGTTCTGGAATTGCTGTTGGCTGGGCGACAAATATGGCACCTCATAACTTGCGTGAAGTGGCTAATTTGATTGACGCTTATATCAAAAATCCTGAAATTACAGTAGATGAAATTTTAGAGATTGTTCCAGGTCCAGATTTTCCTCTGCCTTGTAAGATTCTCGGCACTAATGGTGTGAAGAGTTACTTTACAACTGGACGAGGCTCTATTCAATTGGAAGGCTACCATACAATTGAATCTGAGAAGAACGGTCAGCTTTACATCAAGGTCACTGCACTTCCGTACGGTGGTTCTGCTGAAGGCTTCTGTCGTGAAATCAAAGAACTTGTTGAATCTAAGAAAATCGAAGGCATCACAAACCTCAAGAATCTTACAAATAAGAAGGGTATGGATGTTAGGATTTGGATTCATAAATCAGCAAATTCAAATGTTGTTTTAAATCTAATTCTCAAACATACTTCTTTGCGAACAAATTTCTCTGTCAACTCAACAGTACTTATGGGTGGCAAGAAGGTTGTTGAAAATGTTCCTATCATCAAACTTGTAGAAACATTTGTAGAACACCGCAAAGATGTTTTAACTAGAAAATTCAATGCAGAACTTGATAAAAATAATCGAAGACTCCATATCCTTGATGGTCTCATTGGCATTACCGCTAAAATTGATTCGGTTATTAAGCTCATTCGTCAAGCTGATGATCGGAATGTGGCACAACAAGAACTCATCGCCCAAGGATTTGTAAAGTCTCCTGAACAGGCCGATGCAGTTTTAAAGATTACTTTGGGAAATCTTACAAAACTTGATGTCAACTCTATGACTGATGAGTTCTCAAAGCTCACAAGTCGAAATGAGTGGCTTGTTGAACAGCTTTCTTCAGATAAGAAAATGCTCAGGCTAATTTCTAAAGAGCAACTTGATCTTGCTGCAAAAATTGGCGATGATAGACGATCAGAAATTGTACCTTCTATAGAAGATTTCAATTATGAAGACTTAATTAAAGAAGAGCAAATCATCGTATCTCTTACAAAAGATGGCTACATCAAGCGTGTTCCACTGGACACTTTCAAGACACAAAATCGTGGCGGTAAAGGTGTTATTGGTGTCAAGTCTCGTGAAGAAGATGAGGCTTCAGACTTCTTTTCAGGCACAACTCACGATTTGTTTTTGTTTTTTACAAATCAAGGGAATCTGCTAAAGAAAAAAGGCTATGAAATTCCATTAGCAACAAGAACTTCCAAGGGTGTTCATCTCAACAATCTTTTGAACTTGACTGAAGCAGAATCAGTATCATCAACAATTACACTCAAGAGTTTAGATGTTGATGGCAACTTTGTTATGGTCACTAAGAAAGGTCTCATCAAGAGGTCTGAGATTAGAGACTACAACACCAGTCTTCGTAAAAGAGGACTGAAGGCCATCACCTTAACAGAAAGTGATGAGTTAGCATTTGTAATGCAAACAGATGGCACTCAAGATGTTATGATTGTCACAGCAATGGGTATGGCTGTGAGGTATTCAGAAAATCTTGTTCGATGTATTGGTAAAAATGGTCAAGGCAGTCGTTCAATGCTTCTGAAAGCAGAAGATACAATCGCTGCAGTTCTAGCAATTGACGCTGATGCTGATCCTTCCATTCTGGTAATTACTGAATTTGGTAAGGGTAAGAAGACTTTTGCTTCTGAGTACCGTTCTACTGCTGGTAGAGCTGTCAAAGGCCAAAGAACAATCAATACTCTCAAGAGAGAAGCTTCTGGAAAAATTGTAAGTGCAGTAGCATTATCAGATAATGATGAAATCTTAGTACTTACAAACAAGGGCAAAATGATGAGATGTAATCTTGACTCTCTTCGCAATAAGTCCAAAGTCACACAAGCAAATAACATTGTGTCCCTTGATGATGGAGACACTGTGCAAACTGTTAGTGTAGTCCCAACTTCAAATAAGGACTTTGAAGAGGAGTTTACAGAATAAAATAATTATGGCTAATTCGTTGTATGACAGTGGTAGAGATGGATTCCTCAAGGGTGAATTCAACTGGAGTTCTGATACTTTCAAAGTAATTTTACTTTCGTCAGCTTATTCAGTAAATCTATCAAGTCATACAACGACAGCAAATATTGGTGGAACAGTTGCTATATCAGGTGCTTTGTCAACATTAGTCCCTGGTTCTGGTGTAGCAGATGCTAATGACATTACATTATCTAGCGTAGCTGGAACAACTGTAACGCAATTTGTAATTTTCCATGATTCTTCAAAAAAACTTGTAGCTCACATTAATGACTCAACAAACTTACCTTTTACGCCTAGCGGAGGAAATGTAACTTTGCAATGGGATAATGGAGTAAATAAAATTTTCAAGCTGTAGAACTCAATCTACAGCTTTTTTTATAGGTATTGCAGGTGTTTATTGGAAAAATATAATTAGGACTTGCAATGGAAAACTATACAATAGAATCTTGGATACATAAAAAGTATTATTTTGACTCTTCAAAAAATGGAGTTGTCATCCCACCTGCTTATGATTCTGGGGGGACTGGTGGTACAGATGGCGGTGGAGGCGGTGGTGGCGAGTCTGGCTCAGGTTCAACGACTTTCTTAAGTACCACTGACTTGATACTTAACTTAAGAGCTTCCGATACTGACTCATATCCTGGCACTGGATTATACTGGTATGATTTAACATCGTATGGAAATAACGGTATTTTTTACAATGGTGCAGCTGTTACAGGCACAGGTAATTCAAAAGCATTTATATTTGATGGCACTGACACATACTTTGGAATTGGAAGAAATATTACTCAAAACACAACTAATGTCAGTATGTCTGCCTGGGTAAAGACTTCTAATAACCTAATAGCTGGTCAGATGATTGTATACAACGGAAGTGAAGCTAGACTAAATGGCTATGGCTTTTCCATAAATAGAGATGGTGTTACATCTGGAAATATTTACGTAAGATACGGAGATAGCCAATGGTTTAATACAGGAGTTGCCGTTACAAGCAATCATTGGCATTATGTTACTTTGAACATTTTATCAGACAGAACACCTCAAGTATTTGTTAATGGAGCTATAGGATACACAGGCACAGCTGCAAGAATCAACACTCCAACAAATTACACTGAAGTTGGACGAAGTGATTATCCTGTTTCAAGATACTTCTACGGATACATTGCTCAAATACACGCTTATAAAAAGGCACTTACATCTACTGAAATTCAAGGAAATTTCAACAGCACTAAAACACCTTATGGGTATTGATAAGGAATTAAAATATGCTTAATAATGAATTCTTAACAGGTACGACTCTTAATATTTATGCTGAACTAAAAGATGAAAGTGGATATGGAGTTACAACTACTGGTTTAGCCTTTTATATGACTGAGCCAGGAGGCATTGGCTACACTTATTATTTCGGGTCAGGTTCAGGAAGCGGAAACTCAGAACCTGTTCAAGCCGGTATTGCAACTGGCATATACTACAAACAATGGACTCCAAGCAGAACAGGTGTGCATAAATATTCCTGGAAAGCCTCAGGAAGTATTCAAGCTACATTCAAGAGCTTTTTTGATGTCAAGAGTGGTGAGTGGTAATGGCTTTCCCTGGAATACTTTCAAGAGCTGAGCTTTCTTCTGGCCTTAACACAAAAAGTATATGTGTTAATGGAAATTATCTTATTGTTGAGCAATGCAACATTAATCAAGAACAAGAGCACAATGTAAATAATTACATTCAAGGTGGTCCTGCCTATGCTATCTACAATCTAGGTGCTAGGAAGCATGTGGGTAATTTTTCATTTCCTTTGCGTGTAGACCAAAATGGTAATTTAGAAGAAGCAGCAAAAGTAATTTTACGTCACGCAGCAAAACCTATGACTTCCTTAAGAATAGACACTCACAACGTTCTTTCTTCATTTTCAACCACTGTAGTCAATCCAGGCACAGATGATAACAAAAATTTATCTCTAGACTCTTGTGTTATAAGTAATCTTAAAATTACTGTCAGCGAAGGTGGAGAAGTTAATGTAAGTGTTGATTTTATAGGAATGCTTGACATAGAAACGGAATCTACATTTGATTTTTCGTCTGATTATCTTTTGGGAAGAAGGCTAAATTTTGCTGATTGCAATGCATTTAGAAAAGAATCATCAATGAGAGGTACATCTTCAATAACAATCAATATTGAAAATGAACTTGTAACACCAGTATTTCTTATGCCTTATTATTCAAATAAATTTGTTGGCTCTGGAGTTACTGAACAAAAGGATCAGATTGAGCTTCTAGCAGTTCAATCTACTAAGTGGTCTGGGGAATTTACAGAAGTTATCAGGAATGGTCTAGATTTATATACCTTTATCCACGGTGGTTTGATGCACGATGAGAACTTGACTTTAGATATTGGAAACTTAAGAACTACTTTCTATAACCCAGTTTTCAAAATTGCTCAATCTCCATTAACAACACAAGTAATAAGGAGAACTACAGAGTGGGTTGGAATTAATAAACCAGATGATTCTATGTTGGATGATCGACTGTTTACTTTTTTATAAAGGTGAACCAAATTAATTATAAGAATAAATTGAATAGCCTAAAAAACAAAAGAATTAAAGAAATCTTTTGAAAGTGAGTTGAAAAAAATGCCTATTAATAACGACATTCTTGGTATTTATAAGCAAGTATACGTATTAACATCTGGTACAGCAATTTCATACATTGTTGAAAGTGCTAACAGAAATGTTTCAATCGATGCGCAGCCAAAAGTTCTGATTGCTGGTAGCCCTAAGACAAGAATTATGGATATCGGTGGTGTAACAGAAACTATTTCTATTACTGCGCCTATGCTTATTGGTGGTGGTGCAGCCTATGACGGTAGAGCTCTTGTTGGTAATAAAATTACTGAAATTTTGAATCCAGCTACAGCAACTCTGCCAATTTTAAAATCAGCATCATATTCGATTAGTGAAGGTGGCGGATCTGTTTCTGTCACATTAGAGTCAGATGGTAACGCAGCTTCAGGTAACTCTGGTTTCTATCTTGTAAACTCAACAACACCTCACCCATCACTGAATCCAGTAGGAACTGGTGGTTCTGGTACTACAGCTTTTGGCCCTACAAGAGTTGCAAGATTCTATGACTTCCGTGCTAAAATCGGCGGAAGACAATATTTCATTCAAGAAGCTAATGTAGACGTTAACGTCGAAACTTCAAAAGCTTACTTTATCAACCCATACGACTTTACTGATCCTAACAATGGTTACAGATACTCTGGCGGTGGTGGTACTGTAATCCCATCAGTCCTTGGTGGATTTGGTATTTCTTGGGCATATGGTAGCCAATTCCCACATATCGGCGTTAATGGAATTACCATCTCTGGTAAGGGCAAAGGCGCTGTTGTTGTAGGTTCAACCTATGCTTCTGAAACTACTGCTGGAATTACTACTCAAACAGCCGGTAAGACTATCTTAGCATCTACAGAAGATGTTACTTTTGCTCTTGAGATTGCTGGCGGTACAGGTGGAAATCCTGGTGTAGTAGCAACATGGCAAGATCTTATTGCTGGTATTGGTCTTTCAAAATCAATTATCAATGCAACAGCGTTCTCAGTTAGCACAGGTATCTTGACAGTTGAATTTGACTTTATGTGTTATGTCGTCTAATCAGTCGGTATCGTCAGACATATAAGTTTCAAAATCCCAGTCTTCATCCAACTCATCCATATTGTCCCATACATTTCGCAAAACAAATAAATTTGTATGGGATAATATGGATAAAATTAAACTATCAACAAGAGAACAAACAGAAAAATAATTATTTTTCTTATAATCAGTGAATTTTACAGATGCGTATATGACATCTCCCACTCTGTTCTCTATACAAATACTTTCCACATTTGAATTATAATGATTCAGTAAACGCAAAAACATTTGATGTATGATCATAACGTGAGCGTTTAAGTGATAATCCTTAATAACAAAATTCAACAAACTAGCTTCGTACGGAGCAATCTCACAGGCCACTTTTTTCAACCCATCACTCAGTAATATAAACACTCTGGTTTCAGAGTCTACTATTACTTTTTCTAAAAGGATAGGAATAGTTTCATAACGATCATCATTGTGAATATTATTTCTATCTATTTTTTTTGGCATTTTGAATTTCCTGTATTACATACTCTGCATAGTTTGCAAATTTTATTGTTTATTATATTTGAAAATATAAGCATTATTGAACCAATAATCATTAAGTAATTTATTTCTTTATGATCAGAATGCTTGTGTTCGTTCAAAAAATAACCTGCAAACGTTATGATGATTCCTAAAGAGAAAAACCATAATATATTATAATTTTTGTGAGTTTTGACTCCAAAGCAAACATTATAAATATTTATTGCGCAAGATATAAATAATAAAATAAATTCTACTTTTGAATCAAGCATCAAATAAAGAGCTGAAGTAGGCAAAAATATCATAAATAAAGGTAGTATCGTGCAGTGTAAAACACAAACGATACTAGCTATATTTGCAAATTTTATCATAGATTGACTTTCTTTTTTGCTATGTCATGAACTTTGAGAGAGACTTCTTTGATAGTTTCTTTTGCACTTTCTAAGAGACTTGATAGTAACTCAATATTGTGACTTTTACCATCTTGTTCTATTGATTTCTTAAGATCTAGCAACTCATTAACATCAAGTTTATCTAAAACATTAGTTCTAAGTAATTCTTCAATTTGAATTTCGCAATCATAAAGAAGATCGTGCATATTTGTAATCTTTCTAAAGTGCTCATCTTCGTCTTTGTGTTGTTGTGCTTCGTCAATAATTTTTGATATTTCTTGACTTGATAACGACGATCTGCCTGTAATCTCAATGTCTTTTTCTATTCCATTATCCAAACTTGTGGCTTTTACTGAAAGAATTCCATTTGGATCGATTTGAAATGTGACTTCAAGTTTTGGCAATCCTCTTGGTTTTTCTTCTACCCCATCAAGTTTAAATTCCCCAAGCAACAAATTATCAACTGTTTTGGGCCTCTCTCCTTGAAAAATCTTTACATCAACTTCTGTTTGATTGTCATATGCAGTTGTAAAGATTTCCTTAACAACTGAAGGTACTTGAGTATTTCTTGGAATTAAGATACTCATAATCCCACCTTGAGTCTCTATTCCTAAAGAAAGTGGTGTGACATCAAGCAAATAAACTTCTCTGCTTGATTTTCCTGTCAAAACTGATGCTTGAATAGCTGCACCGACAGAAATAGCTTCGTCAGGATTGATTGACTTATTGGGCTTTTTTCCGAACTTTTCTTCTATAACTCTTTCTATTAGTGGAATTCTTGTACTGCCACCAACAAAAACAATTTCATCAACTTTGTCAGTTTTTAAATTAGCATCTCGTAATGCATCATTGACACAGACCATTGTTTTATCAATGTATGTCTTTATAGATTCTTCAAATTCTTCACGATTAATCTTAAGTGGCTCTTTTCCAACCATCACATTAGCCACAGTCATATGAGAAAGCATTTTTTTAGTTTTCTCAGAGATATTTCTTAAATCAACCTGGTCTAGAGTAACATTAGTTTTGCTTAGAATTATTTTCCCAAGTGCTTCATCAAAATCAACACCACCAAGAGATGTATTGCCAGATGTAGATTGAACATGGAAATCAACACCGTCCATAAGCTTAAGCAAAGTGACATCAAATGTTCCTCCGCCTAAGTCATATACTAAAATTGTTGCATCATTTTTCTTATCTAGACCGTATGCCAAAGATGCAGCAGTAGGCTCATTGATGATACGCAACACTTTAAGACCAGCTAATTCTCCAGCTGTTTTAGTAGATTGCCTTTGATCGTTGTTGAAATATGCAGGGACAGTAATTACAGCTTCAGTTACTTCTGTGCCCAAATGCCTCTCTGCACAATTTTTAAGATACTTTAAGATATATGATGAAACTTCTTCTGGGCTATAGGATTTGCTATTTATTTCAAACCTCTTATTAGTTCCCATTTGTCTCTTTACAACACGTATAGTATGAGAAAAGGGCAAATGCTGCTCCATATCAACAGCATATTGCCCTACATAAATTTCATCACCAAAACTGACTACGCTGGGAGTAATTCTTTCACCTAAATCATTTGGGATAACTTCTGGCTGATCTTTGTCATTTACATAAGAAACTACACTAAAAGTACTTCCTAAATCTATTCCAATTGCGTAACTCATAATAAAGGATTATACATTATTCAGGTTCTTCTGGTAATACAGTTCCTCCAGGTACATATCCTTCCATCAATTCTTTGAGAGCATCTTTATTTTCAAGCTTTTTTCTGAACTCAAGACTTTCATTTTTTGTTATTGGGCCTATCGCTATATTTTTATCTTTGTCTTTTGGTAAATTATCTTTATACTCGTGAGCCATTGACATTAATTGTATGATTGCAAAAGTATCTTTACATTTTGAACAACGCATAATAGCGTAAACTTCTACTTCTGACTTAGGTAACCAACCCAAATGAGATGATTTTGTAAATTGAGTTTTACAATTTCTATTAAGACAACACTTCGGTTTGCCGATGATAGTTTGATGGAACATAGCACACCTCCAATGCACAAATGAGCAATTTAATATTCCTGTTAGAACAAAGCTTGACTTTTATTAAGAACCATTAATAGGACAAAATAGACTTGATATTGTATACTATTATAGTCCACTGGCGGATAAATTGAGGCCAGTGGATATTTTTGTGTAAGGAGGAAAATGATTATGAAGATTTTTGAACAACTTGAAGAAATGATGAATCAAGTAATTTCAGCATTATTCAACGTAGAATTGTAAGGTGACTTATAATCTACAGCGTCGTAGATTATTTTAATTCAAACATTTTCCAAGCTCGTTCATTCTTATAAACTTTCTTTCTCATATTTACGTGAGATCTCAAATTCTTATGACTTGAGGCAAAATCAATAATAATAGCTTCAGGTTTTCCATTCTTTATAGAATCTTCAACATCTTTACCTACACATCTTAAGACTCTTCCAACTTGCTGATAAGTTGTGACTGGTGATGAGTTAGTCCCAGCAAGAATTAGACAAGAGATTTTAGGAGCATCAACACCAACATTTGCCCACTGTGTTGCAATTAAAACTATTTCATTATTTTCAACTGCATTAAGCATTCTTCGGCGATAATTCTTTTCCTCATCACTCGGGTCTATTTCGCCTTTATCTCCACCAGGTACAAATACTGCGTCCTCTATCATTCCTTCAAGAATATTGCCGTGTTCCATTCTTTCGACAAGAATAAGAGTTGGAGTACCCCTTTTTTTCATAGCTTCCGCAAATTGTTTTATTCTAAAATTTCTTTCCCAGCAATTTACGATATTTAAATTATAAACTTCGTGATAAGTTTGACCAGGCTCTACAGTATCTATATTTACAACAAAGATTTTGGGTGGGACTAAATACCCTCTCTCCACTAGATCACTGGCACTTACTTCGCATACTTTACCGCCCAAAGTACCTTCTATTCTAATTTCTTGATTATCTGTACGAAAGGGAGTTGCAGATAAACCTAATCTGTAATATGCATTCTTTGCTTGATTGCCAATTTCTTCAGTGACAACAGCTGCTAAATGCGCTTCGTCTATAATCAAAGCATTACAGTTCTTAATTACGTCTCTAACTTGAGATTTTTGGAATAATATATTCTGTCTATTGTCCCAAGCTGATTGAGATTTCTTGTAAGCTAATAATTCATTTTTTACTAAGATTGACAATTCACGATCGTATTGTTTTCGTAATTGAGTCAAGTTTTTTGCAGAACTTTCTTCAGCTTTTTCAACTTTCTCATACAAGTCTGAAAGTTTCCCTGAAGCGAAACGGGTTGCTTTTTTGTAGTTTGATAGTGCTACTTCTAATTCTTTTTGAAGCAGGGCAGTTGGCTTACTTCCTTCGCCATTATCGTCAACAATTTTGCTATTTGTTTCAACATATTTTTTATCAAAAGCTATCAAAGCTGTCTGATATGTAATAACGTTGATACCTTCCATATTTAAGTCACACAATCCACCGCCAGCAATTCCGACTTTGACTTGATTGCCATTAAACCTTAAATACTTTTCAAATTCTTTTTGTGTCTGTTTTAATAATTCGATTGCTGGGACTATAAATACAACTGGCTTAACTTTCAATTTTTGAAAGATATAACAAGAGGTCATAGTTTTGCCAGCACCAGTAGCTAAAGCAAGCATTCCTCGCTGATTTTTCAAGGCTAAATCACCTGAGAAAACTTGATAATCTCTTAGTTCTTTACCCATAAAATCGCAGGTAAGCTCATAATCTCTTGTAGGTTTAACTCTTTTGTCAATAAATTTATAATTTATTTTCAATTCATCAAAAAGTTTAGCTACACGCATAGTAAGGCCTGTAGGGAAAGATTGATTCCGCTTTACATAAAGAGAAATTTTCCCATCCCATTGGCCAGTTTTAAACTTTGCAGACCATTCTGAATCAGGAACTTTGTAGGATAACTCATTCCTCAAAGCTTCTTGAATTGGGTATGATAATTTACCAAAGCTATCGTCAGTGTTTATGAGCACACTACGGTCATTGTAAACTTCAATCTCAACCATAATTATTAGTATACCACAAAGAAAACAACCATTTTGTTGCTGCCAACAAAATGGTTGAGTACTTAATTAAATTTATTTACTTATGATTCATTGCATTGAATTTATTTACTGCAATATTAATTTGTTTTGGTTTCTTTGAAACAAATTTTTCAAGTGTTGTAAGAACCAGCAATTCAATTTTTTCAGTATCTTCTTCACTAAGATCAACGCCTTTTTGAGCAGCACCAAGCTTAATAAATCTTACGAACTGATCAACTGCGTCTTCACTTGAAAATTCACCATCTTCAATCTTTTTCAAGCCTTCAATCCAGATGTCAAGGATTGCTTCGCCTTTCTGTCCAAGTGCATTTGAAAGAAAAACCTTGACCAGCTCGAGTGATGATATAGTGTCAGAGATAGGTGCTTTAGTTCTGGCATAAAAGAATAACACTGCAGAACCAAAAATAAAACAAATTACTAATAAAATAATATCATTTTGAACTGCACTTAAAATTTTGTCCATATTAGCAATCCTTTGCTATTACCGAATCATCCTCATTTGACGAATTTGGGTCTAAATCCATTTCTGTAGTCAAAGGAATTACTAATTCGTCCTTAATAGCTACTACTTCATCTTTATTTTCTTTTTCATCAGCCCAGACTACTGAGTTGTCAACTTCTACTTCTTCGCCTTCTGCATTAGTAAAGTTTTCAATTTTGCCTGTTGCTCTCTTAATCATACTCATAACATTTTTCTTCCTTTTCTTGATTCAATATAAGACTTCAAAGCGTCAGTTTCAACTTCATTTAAGTCGTTAGGTATATTATACTTGAATTTTATATGCAAATCAGAATAATTATTTTCGTCTACTGGTATTCCTTTATTCTTGATGATGTGTACATAATCATTTCTAATAGATTTAGAAAATTTAAAATTTAAAATATTTCCGTTAATATGTTTGTATTTGAAATTTGGATCAACTATACATAGGATAGGATCTATTTCAAACTCGTGTATCATATTTAGATTATTATCAAAATCAAATGCATCTTGCTTTTTCACATTGATTTCTATCATCAAAGGGCCCGGAGCTTGATGTTTATCACCAAAATTACCACGATTGGGCAACATCACACTCTTGAAGCATTGACCTTTCTTGATTGTAAGATCAAACATTTCTTTTGCGATCGCATAGCCTTTGCCCGAACATTTGTTACAGAGTGATTCTGGCCTTTCTCCTCGACCTTGGCAAGTTTGACAGGGACCAGCATAATTTCTTATATGGAAGAAACCAACGTTTTGAACAACATAATGCTCTCCACTTCCCATACAATCAGTGCACAAATTAATTTTGCCAAAACCACCCTCGCCATTACAATCACGACAAGGAACCATTCTCTCATAAAATATCGGCTTTATCGCATCACTGAAACATTCTTTGATTGAAAGTTCTATCTTCAACATAACAGGAACATTGAGATTACGGCGAAAAGCATTTAAGTGTGTTTTCCTAAATGGATTATCAGGAAAAGGTATGTGATTTTGAGGTTTGGGATTTAAGATATCCTCGTAGGCTTGAGAAATTTCCTTAAACTTTTCCTCAGCATCAGACTGTTTATTTACGTCTGGATGATATTCTTTGGCTAACTTTCTGTAAGCTTTTTTAGCATCATCTACGCTAGAATTCTCTGGTATTCCTAAAACTTCATAGGGACTTGGCATAAACTCATTATACTAATTTAGATAGCATATTCTGTATTTTGTTAGACGGGCAAACAGAACTTTCACCAACACCAATATCTGCGTGTTGTCCAGTTACTCCCATAATTGTTCCGTATATCAAATTGTCAACACCAATTACCATTCCGCCAGATGAACCTTCCAATATGTCAGCATCAATAAAAATAATGTCGTTCCAAGCTGGCATATTTGGGTCTGCGATGCTTTGATGAATATTTGACACTCTGCCAACAGTTGCAGTATCGTGAAATCCCTCAGGAGCACTTATTACTGCTATGATATCTCCAACTTCTAAAGCATCACTATTGCCGAATCTTAAAGGAGGAACATTAGGATCAAACTCTAATCTTACTGCTCCAGAGTCAATAGAGGGATCAGAAACTACAAATGATGCAGCTATGTATTTGTTGCCATCAAATGTACACATAATTTCAGTAAGTGTTTGATCATTGGGAACTACGTGTCCAGCAGTGACAACCATATTGTTTCCAATATAAAAGCCGCTACCTGACCAGTTTTTCTTACCAGATCTTACATATATAGTACAGGAAGAGCCTAATCCTGTTTGTATTGTTTTTTTCACAGGATCATTGGCTAAATCTGTTGTTTGTGAAGTCTTTACTAATGACTCCAATAAATTACAGTCTATCTTAAAATTCATTTTATAACTTTGTAGATAATTTCATCTTTTTTTATAGGACCGAATCTTCTACTATCGTCAGAGTTATTTAAGTTATCTCCAACAACAAAATAAGAATCATCACCTAACTTATACTCTTGAACTGCATCTCCGTAGTTTGATTTAGCTTCAAGAATAGATCTGAAAGAGTTATCAAGTAAAAAAACCATTTGAAACTTTTGGGAATCTAATATGAAGTAATAATAATCCCCAGGAGTAAAAATAATTCTTTTTACTATAATAGCATCTTCACTAGTATCTTTTATTACTACAATATCTCCTCTATTATATTTGCTCTCTCTCTTGGCTAAAACAATTTGTCCATTACGTAATGTTGGCATCATAGATTGTCCAACAATTACTATCAACTTATAAGGTTGTAAATAAAAAGATAGACATATCAATAAACTAACAAAGCAAGAAACTATAAATTTCTTATCCATACTCCACCTCACTGGTATGTTATGAGTTAGAGTCATTTTTGTTTTTTTGCTTGCTCTTTTAGAATTACTTTTTAATTAAAATAGTGTTCCAGTCAACATTTGCTAATTTAGGAACACCAGGACCCCAATTTTTTTCTTCTCCCGAATCAACAACAGTATTTTCCATAGAGCAAATATTATGTAATGCAACCATCATATCTGCTTGGCAAAATTGGTTTCCAAACTGCTGCAATAAATTTAATTTTTTTAATGCAGACTTTATCAATGCACAAATTCCAGCAACAAATGGTGATGCTTGACTTGTACCTGACATTTTACAATATTCATTTCTTAAGAAAGTTGAATATATATCCACTCCTGGAGCAACAATATCTACAGTTTCATCTTTTGATGTAAATGTTGCAAGTCTTCCGCCTGAATCTAATGCAGCAACAGCAATTACTTCATCATATCTAGCTGGGTAATTAACACTTCTGGAGTCATTGCCAGCAGCTGCAACAACAACAATGCCTTTTGACACTGCTTCTAGAATCAAATCATGAATAAACTTTGGTGGCTCAGAAGATGAACCTAAAGACATATTGATTATATCAACATTTAATTCGATAGCTTTTCTTAATCCAGCAGCAATAGTTTCAAAACTACCAGAACCGTCATCATTCAAAACTTTTATTGGAATAACTTTGCAATTTGGAGCAACTCCTACAACACCAAAGTCATTATCACTTCCAGCTATAATTCCGGCAACGTGTGTCCCGTGTCCAGAAGACTTATCTTCCCAGGAATCACTATCCGAACAATTGAAAACAGATTCTTTTGTCCAGCATTCAGATAAGTCAACGTGTTCTGCAATTCCAGTATCTAAAATTGCTACAACAACATCTTCTCCTTTAGTTAATTGCCAAACATTTTGTATTGAAGATAATCCCATACCCCAGTTTTGAGTTTGAGAAAGAGCGCTGAAAGGCACAGGTGTAACTTCTAAATCTTCAACTGGAATGAATTGAATATTTTCAGACAATTCTTCCACAACTTCGACAGAGATTTCATTATTATTTTCGGACATTTTTTTTACCTCAAATATAATATTATAATTATATTTTCTGGATCTCCTCTTTAAATAATGTGCACTATTTGACTATCTTGTGGCACTCCATAAAACTGTCCGTCATATGGCGTAACTGTGAAAGAGATTGCTTTATTTTTAAGGACAAGTGAAGAATTTAGGACACTTCCTTCTGCAATTTTGAAACTTACACCATTAGTCAACTCAAACCATTCAACTCTGGACAAATCATTTGTTGCACTAAAATAATAATATGCTTGTAAATCATTATTTGATTGAATTTTATTATTTGCAATTTCGACAACTGACTTAATCTTTACATCAGATGCATAAGGAGCTGTTTGACTCTTGAGTATGACAGGGCTTGAAGTGTAAGATATTCCATAATCAAAGTTATCATAAGGTTCAACAACTACATACACTTGATCGTTTTCTATAAAGTAATTATTTGCAGAATTTAAGTCTGATTTGCTCTGTAATAATTTATTTCTGTAATTAGGTGATGAATCAAGTTCAGATACAGTAGTTCCACCGCCAGATGTTCTTACTCTATACCATTTAGTCTTAGGCCTATATTCTTCATTATCAGAGATATATTCATAAGATGTGAACAATCTTTCACTTAATGAAACTTCTGAAGTAGAACCAGCTGAAACTTTAAAGGCTCTAGAATCTATTTGTAAAGACTCTGATGTCAATGATGGAATTGGAGTATTTACATATCGAGAGTAGACATCTTTATTTGGGACAGTATTATTAGTAAATTCAAAATTAATTGTTTCGCTTGCGTTTGAATTAAATTTTTCTAACTTTAATCCAATTCTATAGGAAGTGTTACCAGCTATAAATAGAGTAACAATGTCGGACGAACTTCTTCTTACATTGAAAATAATTCTGCCATTTACTCTGTCTAATTTATATCCACCCCTTACTATTTCATTGTTCACTAAAACAACGATTTTACTATCTACAGGCCATCTACCATTTACAGCGTAATAACTTACATAATCTGTAGATATCGTTCCCTCACCTAAAGCTTCATATCTTTCATTTCCGGTGAAAATTGTTGCTCTTACATTATTGACATCTACAATATCAGAGGTGAAAGTAATTGTGCCATTTACATTATTTGAGGTGTAAAGAGTAGTATCGACAAGAGTATCATTAATGAAGACTGAAATAGCGTCTGATAAATTCCAAGTGTATTTTGCTCCATTTTCATAAACAAAGAAAGTTCTGCTATTGTTTGGAGATTTCAAGCAAATTAATTTTTCTTTTGTTACTTGTTGTGTGAATTTATAAGATTTTTGTCTTGATGCAAAAACACCATTTTTACCAGATAAGATTTCTTCAAAGTCTTCCCAATTAGTACTATCTCCCTTGCAAACACCCCAGGTTAATTTGACGAGAGAAGTGTCAGAATAATTAGTTGAAAGAATATACTCAGAAATATCTTCTGCAGTTGTCAAAACATCACTAAACAAATAATCTACGCTTGGAGTGACTTCTGTGTAGTAAAGAGTTTGCACAAATGGAGTAACCTTTGCTTGAGTTGCGTTATTCCAGCCTTCAGTTAATGTAATTTTGAAATCAATATTTGTAATTTCTTTATTGATAGAAGTAGTTGACGCAAAAGAAGCCCAACTGCTAAAGTTTTTTCTATCTTTAGAATATCTATACTCAACCAAACAAGCACTATCGACGCTTTGCCCGGTAGAAGCAACATAAGAAGTAGTGATCGATTTTATATATTTTGGGTCTGAAAATTCTAAGTTTTTTGACCAAGTTCCAGAAAATAAATTGTTACTTCCGCCGTGAATCAAATCATTACTTAGATTTGTCCAATAAGTATCTGAACTTGCATCAAAAACTAAGCCTTGAGTTTCTTGATTTACCTTTCTGATAAAACCAGTGTTAGCATTTTCATCAATATCAAAAGATAAAACTTTAGTCCCTTGATTATTCCAAGAATAATTTATTCTTTCGATCAATTTAGTTTGATTTACAGTTTCATCACTATCAAAATCGCTTACAATATTGACCAAAGGAATAAATGATTTACCCCATCTTTCCATCATATATTCAGAAACTGTTGCATTAGAAGGTATAGATGTGTATGTGCCGTCCCAATCTTTTCTAAAATATATCTCTATCTCATCGGTCGAAACAATAGGAGTACTAAAAGTTATTTGACCTGTGCTTGGACTAGTTGTAAATCCTGAGCTAAGAATTGAAGAATTTTTTACTATTTCAATGTATGGATATTCTGAAATACTCCAAGTAAAAGTATTGGTTCCATCTGAAGAAACTATTATTGTGGTTCCTATACTACCAGTCACAGGAATAATATTAAGTTGTTTTTGACTCTCGTTTTTATATCTAGTCTTTAAGTCAACAATTCTTAGAAGATTATTATTATATAAATAGTCTCTTACGGAAGTTATTTCTGTTGTATTTGCAATGCCTGATATAGCGCTTGGTTGTTGTCCAATTAAGGCGTATTCCAAACATTCATACAGATTGCTGCTATCACCCTCAAAAACTAAACCAGAAATTATATTTGTAATTGCAGTACCAGAATTTGTAAAACCAGCAGAACTTCTGTGCTTGATTTCTGTGCCCAAAGTCCAAAGATCTTGGTAAGTTCTTCCTGCTGTTCTAGTGAAAAGTGAAGTAAGGTATGAATTAAATTTACTTTTTGGATTATAAGCTCTATTTACAGAATTAGAACTATCAAAAATATTGGAAACTAAAAACTTTGAATCTAAAACTAAATGACCACTATCATTAACTAGGACACCTTTGAAAACACCAGTTTCCCAATTTACTTCAGAGTTATCATAATTTCCAACAGATACAATAGTGTCTGTTGGTGATGAGTTAACATCATAATGAACTTTGTAGAAGAAATCTTGATTTAGTTGTTCGTACCAAGTAGAACCATTGACGCTTGTAAATGCAGCTCCGGAAACTGGATTTACTTCAGTTGATTTTCTCCAATTGAATAAAGGAACTGAACTTGATGTTTCCTTGATAACAATTGCCAAGGTAGTAACACCAGAACCAGGAATGTCTAAGTCTGAAGTTAAGTCGAAAGTAGTAAATCCATCTCGTCTTACACTCGAGGAAGTTATGAACGCAGATGAAGCTAATTGTGTTTGAGGCTTACTGTTCGAGTCAACTGAATAAACGTATGCGATCAATGATGAATTTGCAACACTATCATTATAAGATGCATTTGAAAGACTATCTTGGTCTCTTACAGTCACATATGCAGACACCTTATTAATTGTGTTGGCCGTTGAAGCTGTAGTAAATGTTTGTGCCAGATATCCCACAGTGCTTGAATCATTAGCAACAAACTTTATCTGACTTGCTGGCTTGGACTCAAATAATACTGGAGAATATCCTTCAATAGTATTATCTCCAGTCCTGTACCAATTGTCTCCATCATCTAAAGTATACCAAAGACCATTATTGGTTGCTGCTAATAAAACATTTTGAGTTAAGGAATTAAAAGAAGATGAAAATATTTTCAAATCAAATACTGAAGATGGATTTGTTCCCATAAATTCAGTTTTATGGAAAGAATTGCCCTCATCCAATGATCTATAAACGCCCTTATTTGTCCCAATAAATATTTTAGATTTTCCTGGAGTTGTTCCGATAGCAGCATCAGTGTCGATAGCATAGCAAAGACATTCAATATTGCGCAAATATCTCTGGTCAACTACATAATCTGAAGAACCAAGATTATCAGGATAAGAATACTTCCAATTTTTTACTTTAATTAACCCATCATTAGTAAGAATAAAAAGTGGATTTGCATAAAGACTATTTGCAGAAGATGTTGGCACAGAATATGCTTGAAAGGAATTGTAGAATCTTGTAACTCCATCTGGATTTCCTGTTGCAAACATTTTTCTTGGATTTATAAATTGGCCAAAAGATGAATTATTTGCTTGATAACCTAAGACATAATATCCATCGTCTCCTGCAGCGTGTAAAGATTCATAAATTTCAGTAGTGCCAGAGCCAATCTTGATGTACTGCCCCTTAAAGAAACCGTTTATATTAGAGTTTGTTAATTTTAAGAAATCAGATGTAAACGTTCCATTTTCATAAACCTTGATTGATAAGCCATCTGATTTACCAAATGCTTCAAACAAAAGGCCGTTCCAAAAACCTTTCAGATAGCAATTTTGTTTTTTATCGTCAACTTTTGTCCAAGCAGTATTGTATTTCCACAAGCCATTTGTTGCTCCGACTAAAATGTCTAGCTCAGGGTTTTGAACAATATACGCAGTGTCTGAAGCATTATCAAGAATAGAATCTAAAACCCACTTATTATTGACACATTTCCAAACACCTAAATCAGTGGCAATTTTAGTATTTTCACCAGTTTTTTCAGGACTCAAGATTGATCTAATCATAACAGGATCACTTTCTGGATCTTTTATAGATGGGACTAATTCTGTTCTTTTCTTGTATGAAGAGTTGTCAGGGTCTAAAGTACTGGAAGATAGGAAATTGCTTACTAAAAGAGTATTTTTAAGGCCTCTTGTATCAGTTTGTGATACTACTGGAGCTGCAAAGTCAAATACAGTAGATATACCAGCTTTGAGGCTTCTGGCTAATTCTTGAATGTTTTGATTATTAGAAGAATCTAAATAATATTTTTGTTGTGATTTCAGGACATAAATATCATCTTCTAATCCAGATACAACGTCATCAGCAACTCCGTATACTTCAGTGTTTTTCAAGAATGAAATTCCACTTGATGATCTTGCAGAAGTTAGCACAACCTCTATAGGAAATACTGTATTGTCTATTGATTTTACTATAACAAGTTCTGAAGTTGTTTCATTTTTTAAGAGCAACAAATCGTAAGATGAGATTCTTTGATTAAGTAGAAGAGTTGTATCTGAGTTGATATTGTCCTTCCAAAGTTTTGCTATAGGTAAACTTGTTCTTGATATAGGCACAAATGTTGAACTATGCGGTTTAATGCCAGAATTTGTAATTACTGGATTCTCACTCACAACAGAAAGTGTTATATTTTCTAAATCATCTTTTGAGACTGACTGTAAGAAAGTTACTGTGCCGTCTAGAGAATTAGTAAAAAATGGAATCGCACTTGGCTTATTGTTTATATAAACCATATTTCGTGTTTGTGTATTTGAGTGTACGCTCCAAGGTTCCGTATTAAAAGTGGTGAAATTATTTTCGTAATAAAGCTGCTCGCCCGAAACGTAAGATGTACCTGTTGAAACTAACTGATAATTATAAATTAAGCTTGCATCGTTTATAGCTTGATAATCTGAATTGTAAACTACAAAATTAGGTTCTATTGCTCCAAAAGTATCATTTGGTCTTTTCCATTTGTAGCCAGAAAGAATAAAAGAATAATTGTTCGTATCATCTTCCCAAAGTAAATCAGAGCTTATGAATATACCATTTGTAGTGCCAACATATAATTTGCCGCTATTAGTTCCATCATCATAACTAAATAGAGTATTTACACTTCCTTGAAACAATGGTTCCCAATACAATTCTGATCCAGAAATTGTTGTATTGTCTGCAGAAAAATCTTTTATTCTTACAACACCATTTGAGTGTCCAATAAAATATTCATTGAAAAATCTAAAGCTTTTTCTTTCTGTTGCACAACTTATGATGGATCTTTCGCTTGCACCAGAGGGAGTGTTAGTAGAATAAACCTTTAATTTATAAACATCCCATTCTAAATTTGACGTTCCTAAATTGAAAGAGTCATTGGGCTTCAAAAACCAAACGCTAGATCCAAAAACAGTGCCATTTGTAACAGTAATTTTTTTATAGCTTACAAATTCTGAAGAAGCGTCTAAATCTGTAGCTCTTGACCAGCCACCCACAGCAGCAAGATAAATTCCATTTGCTGTCTTGTCAGTTTGGTCTTTTACTAAAACTCTATCTGATGTAGAAAGAGTATATCCATCAATGGTTTGCAATCCAGATAGACTTATATTTGTTGTTGTGGCGACAGCAGCAGAAGTGTAAGAAGCAGAAGAATCATTGAAAGGCAAAATCCAATATTTTCCAGTTGCATCTTCTATATATCTTGCAGCGTGTGTAAGATATAAATCATAATCATTCCACCAAAGGATATTGTTTTTGTAATCGTTATTTTGGATTACATAAATGCCATTAACTTTTTCAGAATAAATTTGAGATATTTGACTTTGATCGCCTAAATAAATACCTTTATCAGTATTATCATTATTAGCAACATAAATAAAATGATCGTAAGTTATTTCATCAGGCTTGTTTTCAACAAATGTAATTCTTTTAGGATTTATCTCTTTAATATCAGAGATGCCATTCAATGTTGTTATAGCAATCCCAGAAGAATCGTAGTAGTTTGAAATTTCTATCCAATCCCAATTTTGCACAGCTTCATTTTCAGGAATGACTGCATAAAATATTTTATCAGAAGTAGTTGAATAGTAATAAGTTTGATAACTATCGTCCACTAGTTTGTCGCTTGATACGATAAATTTATCAATAGAATAACTTTGAAAATTACTATTCTTGGGATACTTTATTTCAGTCCATTTATCAGTAACATCTTTATAAAAAACTCTATTATTTGATGTGACTGCATAAAGATTATTGAAGTAATTTTCATCAGGTAAAATATTATCTTGCAAAGAAACTATTTTTCCATAATCATTTTTCCAAGATGTAAAATCAGAAGCTAAATTACTATTTATGTTGAAAGAAAACAGTCCTCTAGAAGAAGCTGCAAAAAATTGTGGAATGTTACTTACGATATTTTGGCTTTCAAGAAAAACCGTAATATCATCATAATATTGAATTTTTGAATTAGTATTGTGAGGATAAAAATAACTTTTGCCAATACCAGTGACTAAAAATTTATTTGGAGTAAATGTTAAATTTACTTTGTGTAAATTATCTGAATAGTGATTGAGAATTAAATTTTTAATACTCACTTTACCAGACAGTATAGAATTTGCTGATATATTACTAATTCTTTCATTAGGTAAAGAATTAGTAATTTCTTCAACATTTTCGCTTATAGTAATTGATAAATCTTCAAATGTGTAATCATCATAATTTGGAAATGATTTATTGAGATAAATTGTTCCAGAAGTAGGATTTATTCTATAATGAATAGGGTCAATTGTAACATTATTTATTTTAACAATCGCATCTCTATAATCAAAATTTGACCAAGAAAATAATTCATATATGTCAGTAATTGAACCATCATCATTTGTTTGCTGTGTAACTATTCCGTTACTTAATTTTTTATATGATTGCAAAACTAAGGCTGATGTAAGTAGTTGTTGACTTGAATCAACTGCATATAATTTAAGAGATTTAGCTATTGGTAAGTATACTTTTAGAGTTGAAGTTTGCTTTATGGAATATGTTAAAAATAGTTTGTAAGAAGTGCCAGATTTATAGATATTGTAATCTTGTGCAGCTAATGTTTGACCATCAAGTTTTACTATAGCTTTGCCATACCCAGCAATATCATCAGCAAATATTTCACCGCTTGTTCTTCTTAAGAGAAAAACATTTGTATTACTGTATGTGTTAGATTCATCGTAATTACTTGCATTTAGTACTAAGTAATTTCTTAAATCAATTTTGGATGCAGAATTTTTATCACCTAAATGTTTATGCTTCAGATAAGACAAGTTTAGATTAGTTTGAAAATCGCCTAATGTCTCGTTAAATTGTTTTCTTTTACTAGAATATTTTATTTCTGAAACAATATTGTAATCAGCGTAGGTTGTGTCTGCTTCAACTACTATTTCTGCCAAGTATAAAGCGCTAGAATATGAATCGTAATTTTTATCTGGATTTTGAGGAGACACTATTTCGCAAAATTCATCTTGCAAAGTTGATATTCCAGGTTCAGCCCAGACATAAAATGTATTATTTACGGCGTATCTGAAATAATAAGATTTTTCTGTTATAGCAGCATATTTATCTAATATGCCTCTTCCTGAACTTACTTTAACGCATTGTTTGAAAGCATTATCAAAATATAGATTAGTTGATCCTAATGTAAAATTTGTTGCTGAAACTGCTCCTAGCCAAAGTGTTTTTTCGTTGTCATCACCACTTTCAACATAGACAACATAATTACTAGTATAGTCTGAAGATGAATTTAACGATGAGTGTCTGGACCAAGCGCCTGAACCAACAGTGTAAACACCATTTTGCGATGCAGTGGATTGGTTTTTTACAAGAACAATATTTCCAGCAACAATAGATATGCCGTCTATTGTTTGAGCGCCAGTAAGAGTGATGTTTTCAGTTGTTGCAGTTTTTGCAGTTACAGAAAATCCTAAATCTAGTAAATCTAATTTGTATCCATATTCTGAAGTTGTGCTTTCTACGTATCCATCTAAAAGCAACAGTTGGTCTGTTCTATTATCAGTTAGTTTTTCTACTTGCCAGCCAGAAATTATGCTAGGTGCAAAAAATGAATATACACCTTGAAATTGTGATTCAACACTAAGCATATTCTCATAGTCGTAACCTGGATACCAAATATCACCAAATTGAGAATATAAAAACTTATAAATAGAAGTTCGACTTGACATTTTACCCTATGGAGCAGGATTGAATTTTATTGAAGCATCTCCTATATCGAGTTGTACGGCAAAATCATAGACCATTGCAGGCACAACCCCAGTAGAAGTAAGGAATATTCCAAATCTTATAGTTTTAGATGCTTCTGATAATTCGAATGTAGTATTTGGTGTAATAATATTGAAATTTTCAAAATTATATGTTTCGTTTGAATCTTCTGAAGTTGTATATCCGTAAACTATGCTTCCATTATTTTTTAACTCATTTGAAGTAAGCAATCCTCTTTTAATCAATGGAGCATCAGAATCGTAATCTGTTGTGTCAAACATTTTTGTAAAGAAATAACTTCCAGATGACGATGTGTATGTTAGTGTTAATGAAAGCAACTCTGGAGTCACATTAGGAGTAGCAGACACTAATTCTATTTTGTATTGTATCCATTTACCAGAATAAGGCGACAAGTCTACAGTTAAAGATTGAGCAGTAGTGATTGCTGTAGGTTCGTTGATTGATGAAAGTGTAGTAGCGTCACTGTAATTTGACGCTAAACACTCAGCTCTAGTGTTACCTGTCTTGATATATATATTTACTTCAGTTCCAAAATCTAAACTTGAATCTGTAGTTGTTGGATATTTATTCAGAATCAAAGCAACTAATTCAGTCCAAGTAATCAAGGTTGGTACGTAAATTGGCTGAGGTTCATACAGTCCATATTCTCTAACTTTTCTATCTGGTGCAAAGATTGAATATTCTCTTGAATTTGGAACATAAATACCTTTTCTTGTCAAACTATTATCTGCATTTTTTTGAATTTGATATATAACGCCAGAATTATTTGTTGTAGATAGATTTTGATTATTTGTATTGTTTACTATGGTATTTGTAGGTGTTGTGTTTGCATCAGTTTGATTTTGAGTAGGATTATTTGTTTGATTATTTTGAGTATTTCCTGTAACAGGATTGATAGTAGTATTTGAATTACTTACTACTGTTGTGGATGTATACTGAATGAAAGAATTAGGATTGTTTCCAACATTAGAAGTTTGAACCATCTTATCATTTATAATTTCAAATCCTGAAGAATGGGCTGGAAGAACTACCCCTTGAATATTGCCAGCTTCGTCCTTTAGTCTAACATATATTTTTCTTTCATTATTCTCATAAGGTGTTTGAGTAAATTGATATATGCTGCCATCAAAACCAGCTCCATAAAAAGTGTTGCCAATGCTTGTAACAGATTTAATTCTTGACACACCTAAAAACTGTTCTGCTGGGACAATTTCAAACGATTCGTCAGTAGATCTTTGCCAATACAGCTTAAGTGTAGTCCCTGTACCAACATTATTTGTAGTTTGAAGCTTAAGTTTTAAGATATCTCCCTCTGCAACAGTAAATGCATTAGCAGAATATTTTGTTGTTACTGCCGTTGAAGTATTGTAGTTGCTAATTTGCAAAGAATCATTAATAAATAAATTATAACCTACACTGGAATCTATTCTAAATGAAAGATTCCCTGTTTTAGAAGACAACAATGCCCCTTCGTAAGTTAAAGAAGAATTTGTAAAGCCTGCCGGAACAGAAACTGAAGTTGCAAAACCACCATTGTAATTTATGGTAGAAGTTTGATTCTTAAGTGCTATAAAATTATAACTTTCAATGTCGCCAATATCAGTCCAAGTTATTCCAGCACCTGTATACGATCTCCAAGTGACATTTAAATGGTCTGTAAGATAATTGTGTGAAACAATTTTCTTGAAGCCATTGACCGATTTGAAATATCCATAAATACCATTGTCTGCAGATATATAGATGTATGAACCATTTGGGTCGTCGTAAGTAAAGTAAACGTGATCGGCGTAAGTATCGTAAATTTTTGACCAAGCTTTAGGTGTCGATCCATTGTAAGATAATTCCCAAACTTGACCACCTCTAAAAGCTGCAATTAAAGAATTTCTTGTTACACTTTTTGTAAGTGTTTCCACATTGTCAAAATTTGAAGAAAGTGTTTGAGTCCAACTAGAATTGTAGTAGCTGTAAACTGCTGAAAGTTTGCTTCCGTAGTCTCCACCTAAACCTGCAAATAAAGTAAATTCTTTAGCGGCTAATGCACTTACTTTATCAAATGCTGAAAAAGTTTTTATTTCTGATAGTTTCTTACCATCAAATTTATAGATTGAGCATTCAGCAGTTGTACCTTTTGATGTACCTACAAACAAGTCATTACCAAGAGATGCCAAACACAATATTGGTTTTATTAACTTATAATTTGTTAAGCTCAATGGATCTTTTGCATTAACAACAGACCAAAATTCACCATTAAAAGATGCGAATAATAAGCCGTAGTTTGTACCAGCGTAAGCTTTTCCATTATGAACGTGCAAACAAGTTATCTGGTATTTCTCTGCTACTAAAGACTCATTTAATATTTCATAAACTTCGCCGTTGAAATACACAAACATTTTATTATTTGATGCAATTAAAATCTTTTCATTGAATGATGTTATTGCAGTAATTTCAGATGTTGCATTCCCAGTTTTTTTGCTCCACAGATATGCAGCATTGGTCAAGTCTACATTTTGAAAAGTTGTTTCTCCAGCTGAAAAATCAATAAAGCCTTTTGAGTCAGCATTTGGAAAATTAGTTGCATCTCTAAAATCTTCAAATCTTGAAATTTGAGCGGAAACAACATCGGAAAATTCATCATACGCAGCTACAGTTACTTCAGCTCTTTGATCGATAGTAAAATAATCACCGTGGTAAGCTAATCTTGCAGCATATAAAGAAGTAGGCGTATCAAAAGTAAAATTCAAATAGTCTAATGTTTCTTGATCTGCAATATTTTCAAACAAATCTACCCAATCAGAAGTTCTTGTTGCTTTTATTTGACATTTGTAGATTTTTGTATTTTTTGCAGTAGCGCCCACTACTAAGTTTGTTATTGTTGGGTAAATATTATTTGAACTATTAGACTCATCAACTACTACTGGATCGAATTTTTTATAAATATAATTTGATTGTTCATTTCCTATAACTTCAAACTTAGACAAATCTGAACTTCCACCATATACGTCTACACTTTTGATAGGAGATTCAAAAATATCAAGTAAGTAGTCAGTTGATGGTAACTCAGACGAAGCAGTGTTGAATGCAGTCAGCTTATTGTATGCAGTTTTGTCAGCCAATCTTATCCAAGACAACTCAGTATCATCATAATAAGCAATTTCATTGTCTGTAGATGTGAATGTAGCTAAATCTATTTTTACTGTACCTGTCACTGCAATTGGAAGATTATCTAATGTAATATCTATCCAATATTCTGTATCTTCTGAAAGAGAAATTCCGGTGTTTGAAAAAGTATATTCTTCATATGATGTTGTAAGATCATTGAACTGTACACTCGAAAAGGTTCCTAATAATGTTGACGGAGAGTCAGTAACAGAATCATTAGTGTATAGGGCAACATTTACTTTGTCACCAAGATTCAATATTGTTCCAGACTTTTTGAGCTTCAGATAAATAGTAGATATGTTCTGATTTCTTGGTGAAGTAATTTTCACTGCAGTTCTAAGGCTGGTAAATGAAAAATCAGACAATGTATCACTTTGAGTTTCAGTTATAGAAGAATATCCAAGTCCTGAAAAATAATGAACTTTAACACCAGGATCAACATCATCTGCATTTCTGTTTAATATAACTATTCCTTTAGGAGGATGAGTGTCGTAAATTACACTTGCTGTAGGATAAAAATCAGATTTTACAAAGATGTCAACATTTTGATCTTCAATTTCAAAACCAAATGTTTCAGCGTTATTTAATGCACTATTCCAATATCTTGTATCAAAAAAACCATTTAAATCATAAGATGAATTATTCTGAATTAAAACTGGTTCAAAGTTTCTAACAGTGCCGTATCCTGAACCACCATAAAGTTGAAGATTTCCATTTTGCAAAGAAATTTCAACAGAACTTCCAAAAGCAACTTTGTTATATAAAGTCAACTTTACATTGTGGTCTGAACCTGTTGAACCTGTTGATGCAGTCTTGACTGGGGAATATTGACCATCAATAAAAACTTGAAATCCACTTATTCCTGTTCCTGGAATTGCTGGGTAAGATTTATTTAAATTAAAATCTAAAAATATTTCAGAACCATTTGTTGATACATAACTTGTGGTAGCTGCTGTTGCACTGTATGTACCACCTGGAGAAAGCGGAAGAACGCCTCTCCTTCTGTTAATAATTGCTCTGTTTGAAAAATTTGCTAGTTCGTTTAAGTTTGCACTTTGATCAGTTATAAAGTTTGAACTTTGCTTTGAATAACTTAAAGTTATTACATCTGTAGGACTAATTCCATCTGTTATTAATAAATCATATTGAATAACATCTACTCCATTATAAGTAGTTGGGGCATCAGTAACTGATACTACATTCTTGTATTGTCCCAAAACAACATCGTAAACACTGAAACCTGTTGCTGATGAACCAGGTTGTGTTATTTCAGACATTACAACTTGAACAAAAGCTAAACCGCCTACACTAGTTTGAGCATTTACTACAACAGGTCTAGTTGTTTCTGACGAAAGATTTGTAACTGCCACTCCAGATAATGCTGATGCATATGTCAATCCAGTTCCTGTACTATCTCTAATTTTAAAAACATCAGATGATGGAGGAGTATATGTCAATGTGACAGGATTTGTTCCGTCGTTTAGGGCAATTTTTGATTCAAGCTGGAGTACAACAATTTTTCCTAAAGTTGCACTTGTAGGATCTAAAACATAGGCATTAGTAATTGCTATGCCAGCATTGTTTTGTGATACTGCAAAACCAGCTATGGATGAAACTGGAAGAATTGGCGGAGTAGCTTCTGTGTAATATACAAAAACTTTTGAACCATCTGTACTTGTCGTTGAATAATTGTAAAGGGGCGGTCTTGCTTCTTTTGTGAGGTTTGTAATGCCAACGCCAGTAAAAGATGCAACAAATGATTTTTGAGTGTCATTGTCTGAAAGCTTTGGAATTGTAGTACCAAAGGCTGAAGCGTCATAGGAAACAAAAACAGTTTGTGCAGTTAAAGCAATGCCAGAGCCATCATACGAACTATCTACTAATCTATCAGAACTTGAAAGTATAAGCTCAAGTGTTTTTGGAGCTCTTGAATCAATAAATGTTGCAGTTGGAGTTACTGTACCTGCTATAGAGCTTCCAAATTTTTTGGTAACTGAAAATCTTAATTGAAGTCCAGAAGATGGTTCAAGGCCAGAGCTATCTATGTCATCAAAATTTAAATAAATTCTTTGACCATCATATGAAGTATAAGACAGGTTTGTTAAACTTGTAGATATTCCAGGACTTGCCCCGCTAAAAGCAATAAAATTGTTGTTTATTTCCATATTTTATTATTTTATACTTCCATAATGACCACTTAAGAATAAATTTCCTTTGTACGAAATAGATGTCAATGGTCTGACTATGCCTAACAGATCGTAGTTACCAGATGAATCGAATATTTTCTTTCTTTCAAAAGAAACTTCTTCATTGAACCAAGATTCAGCATCAGATTTGTAATAGAATAACTTTGATTGCCTATCGTTTGGATTATCAGAAATTTTGTCACTTACATATCCATCAGTGGCACAATATAATGTTCCATCGTGATAGGTAAATAACCTGATGCCTCCTGTAGATGGAAGAACGGCAGACAAGTTGAAATCAATTATTTTATTATCAACAGGAGCGTACTTTTGCCCAATTACAAATGAAATTTTTGAGAATCCAACCAAAGAATCACTCGCATCATTTCTTAATTTACCAAACTGAATAAATGGATGATCGTGATCCCAAGAATTAGATTCGGAATCAATATATTTAGGATTATAAGTGTCAAGTTTGATAAAATTTTTCTTTTCTAAAAAAGGATCATTTTGAAGACCAAGATAAATCTTGATATCTCTGTCTTCTACTATGACTCTCATTTTTGAAAGTGAATTATTAATATCAAATACATTTTCATCGCTAAGTATTTGTATCAAATCAATACAAATAATTTCAGGTCTTTGATTATTCTCAGGCAATCCTACAAATTCAATTGAAAGCTTACCAATGTTTCCCTGCCATATTGGCTTGATTGTGTAGTCAATATACTCATCAGATGTATGTATATTTGTTTCTGCATACTTATTGAATCCACCAGCGTTAAAAGCCCAATAAGCTCTGATTTTGCCCAAATCTAATGATTGAGATTTGTTCTTTATCTTAATTCTAAGTTTTATTACTGTATTTAAGTCAACATTTAAATTTAAATTATCAATATCAATTGATGGATTTCCAGTAAGTGAAGGCGTAACTTTTAAGATGTATTTGTCATAAGAATTATTAAAAACATCATAATTTGTTTCAGTCTCAGCATTTAGTGATTCAATAAAATTTCTTATAGTCCAAGATTGGGTATCAGCAGAAGCTACACCTGAAGAAACTGCATAAAATTGCCAATTCTTTATAAGCCCTGTAGTAGTTAGACTTTTTGATACAGAATTGTTGCCGGAACTTAAAACAAGTGTATCAGTATTAAATTCTATAGAATATTGACCGTACACATCAGCTATTTTGAAGCCTTGATATCCTAAATGTGAATTAATTAAAATTTGTTCAGCACTATTCAATGCGGGTTCATTTTTTAAGTCAGTAGAATCGTAAACTTCACTTTTTGAAAGATTGATAACTTCAGATTCTAAAGTGTAGGATGGCTTATAAAAATTAAAGTATCCTGTTGAAAGAAGTTCGGTGTAATTAAGCAAATATCGATTGCCCAAGTTTACATAGCCATTCTGGATATAAAAACCTATCTTTTCACTTCCGGAAAGAACATATCTATTTATGCTTACGAGTGTTGGGTCGTTATTAGCCCCGTTGTAAACATAAATACCATTTTGTATACCATTTGTGCCAGCACTTGTTTGGTCTTTCAGCATAAACAAATCATTCAAGACAAAGTCATATCCGTCTAATGATTGAAAATTATTCCAACTTGTAATTGCTTCAAAACTAGCTGCTTGAACATCAATAAAATCTTGATCAGGTAAAATCTCTGCTAAAAGTTGCTCCCAATCTGATCCCTCTGAAATTTCAAAAAGTCTTGAACCAAATGCTGTTGATCCTGTGCTAGTTTGTGTTGCACCTTTTATAACTAAGAAATCATCAAAACCCTTAGCGTTGTGAAAATTAGGAAATCTTGCAATTGCTAAATTTTCATTATTTCTGCTTAATGTGTTATTGTCATATGAATAGAATTGAGCGGGAGCTGGATCGTTTAAGAAAACTTCATCAAAATGAAAAGTTGTCCAATTTTCATTTAATGTAGGATTTGAAATTGGTATTTCAGAGTAAGACCAAACTTCAGACTTTTTATCAATACCAGCAAAGACTTGATTTTTTCCTACAGACAAACATCTAATTCCAAAATTAACAGGTTCGTAATCAGATATATTTTTTGATATCAGAGTTGTTGTTGATAGTGCTTCTACTTCAGTTTCTTTAACTATAACTTCTTCAGTAATTAAGTTGGTAGGTTGTGATAATGAAACTGTTTTGGTTCTACTATATTTGTGAACTTTTTTGTCTAAACAACCTAAAAATAATTTATTATATGCAGAAACCATAGACAAAATTCCACCTGAAGAAGAAGCTAATTCTCCTTGCGGGTAAACTTGCTCCCATTCTGATCCATCATAAGCAGTTGATAATTTAGCTCTAAATAATCTTGGCTTTGTATCTGATGCAACATAAAGATAGTCTTCAGATTCGTGTTCAAATTTATGTGAAACCATACAAGATGAACTTATGTCATTCGAATCATCTTGCAAAATAAAAATAGGGCCTCTTACATATTCGCCATCATAGAACCAAATCTTTCCTGAAATTCCAGCCAAATAAATTCCTTCGGTAGTTGAAACCATAGAAGTTATTGCTCTTTCATTAAGTTTTTCTAAATCAATAAGTTTATTAAATGAAATTAAGTTTGATGTATGAACACTTGCGTAATACTTTTCAATTGTGACTGAAACATTTGTAGTAGTTATTGCTGCATCAAAGACAAGATAACCATTATAATCATCAACCCCGTAAGTAACCTCGGAAGAAACATTTATTGTTATTTCATCTTGAGTTGATAATTTGTAAACTCTTCCTAAATCATCTGAATTTGTACCTACAAGTTTAAATGCTGTTCCAGTAGCATATGATGAATCAAGACTGTCAACCAAAGAAACATTTGTAAATTTCTTTTTTGAAACACCAGAAAAATAAATTTTTTCTTCAGAATCATTTGGACCTTTCCACAGACAGCTTGCAGTAAATAATGTTGCTATCATACTTTAGGTCTCCTAATAACATCCCATTTATTTTCAGGCTGAGTAATATTATTTCCAAAATCTCTAAATTTTATTTCTATTTTTTTCACACCATCTGATTCGCCTTCAAAAATTATTGAAGTGTAAGGAGCATATGGTGTCCATTCTGACCATTCACCAGGCCCAGAATCTAAAAGTCTTCTCACTGAAAAATCTTTGATTCCACTAACTAGATCATAGCAATTCATTTTTAGCCAAGCTTCTGGCAGATTAGTTATATTGGTTAATTGATTAGTTTTTGGATCATAAAAGTCAGCGCCTCCAATTGGCGGCTGTGTGTCTACTAAAGCTTGAGAAGTTGCTACAAATGTTAATGGATTTGATTCACTGATATTACCCATATAATCCATTAGCTGTATCCAAACTTTTCGTTGTCCAGAATATCCAGATGTTTGTTTGATAAACGAAGTGTGTTCAGGACCTAAAGGATAATAATTCAAATGCCCATACAAATAAATAAAGTATTTATTTTCTTCAGCAACAATAAATTTAGACCAAGGAAGCCAAGGAGTATAATTTATAAATGAATTATCAATTTCTTTTCCAACTCTAAAAGCTAAAATTCCACTTCCCAAATCTGTTGCTTGAATTGAAATTTGAACCATTCTTAGCGTTGACTCTGTAGCGACTAAAGCTGTTGGGTCAGAATTGCTATCTTGAGGTGCAGTAATATCTACTATTGCAACATCAGAATTTTTTGTTGAAAAACTTGATATGTCATTATGTGAAACAGAACGCACTCTGAAATGCTGTGCATTTTTATCAGTTTGATTTAATTCTTTTTCTACATATCTACAATGAAGTTTGTGCCATAAATTTTTTGCCAATCTATGACCTGATAAATCTCCATTGGTTATAAAATCATTTTCTTCAGTTTGTATGCCAAATGCTTTACCTAATGAAGTGCTAAATGGAAGCGTTATCCCAACCCAAATCTCATCGCCTTGAGATAAAGAGCTAGACCAAGAATTTTCTGAAAGTTTAACTTGCACTAATTCGTTGTTAGTATTTATATCAAATCCAGCAACGTATGGATCATAATTTACTGACAGCCAATCAGTGAGTGGGTTATCATAATCTGCTACATCGCCATTATTCTCAAAAAATCTTAAGCGTACTTCATCATACTTGAAAGGCTTTTGATAATCTTTCCAATGCATTTTAAATTCAAACAATTGAGGCTTAATCGATGAAACAAAACTAGAAATTTGCCCAACAGTTAATTTAGTGAAGAATGTTGTCGAAAGAAATTTTTGAACTACTTCATCACCATCAGCAATATTAATCTTATGCCAATTTGTATTTTCGTTTATAGTTCCACTTAGGCATCTAAATGGCACTCCTACATCATAAGGCTGCAATGACCATCCAGATACAGATTTTTTGTAAACTCCATTTTCCTCTGTATTATATTGGTCTTTGACAAGCACAAGACTATTAATAGACAAATCTGGCAGACTAATTCCATCAATTGAATTTGTTGCAATATTTTCTATATCTAAATTTGCACCAGTTGTAACTGCTGACAAAACTGTAGGTGTGACACTAGCCTTGCTAAAAGTTATCCCTGTAGAACCTAAAATCATTGGGTCTGGCGTAATTAGGTTCCAGGAAGTGCTAGAATTAGAACTGCCCAATGCGACTCTTACCAAGCTTCCATTATATAAATCTGCACTTGAATTCATCTCTGGAACTCTAGCAAGTCTCCAAGATGTGGTAGCAGTGCCAACTCTAGAAAGTTGATACACACCATTTTGAATTGGATTCGATTGATCTTTTACTAAAATATAATCTGACAATGATGTTATAGAATTACCGTCAACTATCAATGTTGTTGCAGAACCGCTTGTTAAAACATTTGATGAATAACTAGGACTATTAGGTAAAGTTGTTCCTGTCCCGTATGTAGCGTCCAAAGTTAATTTTGGAATGTTCAACAAAGATGAATAACTAAAAGATTCAAAATCTGTAGAACCACTCAAGAGTTTTTGTCCAAGATAATGTTTATTGTTAGCAATGCCTTCATCTGATAACAAAAATGTTTTTACTGAAGAATCATTGTCAAACTGCTCTTTATAAAAATTTGGAATACCAGAATATTTGATAGAATAAATTTTATTTGAAATATTAGTAAAAGAACTCTCTCTAATTCCAACAGATGCAAAGTAACCCAAACCTGAAGAATTCTGATCCATTGACAAATAAAGATTAGACACACCTACAACATTTATTCCAGAGCCTGAAAGTTCCTTAACTACCAAATATGTAGCATTATTCGTTTGTTGTTTGTATCTACCAGCAAAAGAAGATGGCACTTGATCTGTAATTTCAATAAGATATTTGACTTTAGAGCTTGTTGGCTGATACGATCTAAGTATTTGCTTTCTTAGTTTATTGTCAGAAGTTCTGTAGTAAACAGATATTTCTTTTTTATCACCACTAAAATTAACCAATATTGTAGGTGCATTGACAGGAGCATCTGTGTAAATCGAACCTTCTTCACATCTACAAGCTAAAGGTCTATCCCATAAAACAGTAAGATTATTTTCATTATGTGAACGGTAAGAAGAAACTGTGCTAAATGCTACGTAAAAATCATCAGAACCGTGCACAAAAGACACTTCTAAGGCTGTTCTATTGCTGAAGGATGGCTTATACATTTGAAGCTCATAAGTTGCTGGTATTGTGTAAGCACTAGTTGCATCTAATTTTTGAATTTCAATATATTCAGTGTAAGCTGTTTTGCTTACAGTCAAACCATTTTGAGCATCAGTAAGATAAATAAACTCTTCATTTTCATAATCTGTCCACGAGTAATTTATATCAACTACTGGGGCATTGACAACAGATACATCATCAAAAGTACAATCACCCAAATCAACAGATAACTTTGATTTTCCTTGAGCTAAAAATAATTCATCTAAAATTATTCCGCCATTATATGTACTGCCTGTAGCTTGAGATATCTGATATCCAAAAGCACTTCCTACAGATGAAGAACCAAAAGAAGTTAAGAGTGAATTACCCAGCAAGTAGCTTTTTCTGGATTCTTGTGATTGGTCTGTGTTTGGCGTGTAATAAGCTTCGACGAAACATAAATTTGTACTTCCCAAAGAAGAATAGTACATTTCCATTACACCACCAGACTGTAATAATGGTAGCAAACTATGAGGCAGATTTGTTATTTGTTTAGAAGCACTATCACTTCCATTTTGTCTTGTATATAAGTATGAAATTGGGCGAGAATTATTAGGTATATCAATTCGACAAACTATTTCATTTCCGTTTGCGCTTGTGTCAGGTGCTGCATAAAGTTTTATATAAGCTTGGGACGTTACAGCTATACCACTTGTAGTAAATGAAAATCCAGCCTGAGTGTAAAAATCTGTTTTACCTGAAGTAGGAATCAATTTAGTTTTTGAGTATGCAATAATTCCTCTGCTGTACTCAAAGCCTGTTAAACCGACACTGGCCCCAAGAGTTATGGAAGAGGCACTGTAATTTCCATCGTACTGCTTGTAAGTTGTAAGAGAAGTAGAAGCTATTGAGGCTGCAGGTATTAAATTTCTTCTTACGGTTGAATTTGCAGTATAGGCATCAGAAGTTCCACCCGTATTTGAAATTTCATAAACTGAACCTAAATATCGAGCTATGCCAGATTTTTCAGTTTGCGTAGATACTTGATTGCCAGATACAAATGTAAGTAATGTATTTTTGCCGGTATATCCAACTTTGCCACTAGTTATCTCTGGAAAATCTGGATTTACAGGTAGTTGTCCTTCCCATAAAATTTGGTCAAAGATTCCATAACCCATAGGATATTCAATATCACTTCCATTTGGGCCCTCTAGGATAGCTTTCATATATACAGTAGAAAGACCACCATTGGCACTTAAAGGCCAATTGTAAATCTTGAATAAGCCTGTACCACCTGCAGTTGGATTTGACATCGTGCCTTGTGTCAGGGTGTTGTCAAAGAAAAAAAGCGGATTGAAAGTATATTCATAATCATAGTCTGGATCAAACACATATGATGATGAAGGAAAATTATTGATAGCAATTGTTGTGGCTGGATCAAATTCTTTATCATTTGACAGATAGAGAATTTTGATTCTTCTTGGGTACACGATTTGCCTTGAAGCACTATCACGCACTTCAAATCCAAATACCAATGTGTTTTTATTGTTATCTAGATTTGGGTCTTTAGAAAAGGAGTTATTGGTGTAAGTTTGACCAGAATTAATGAATTCAGATTGTAAATATCCGCTTGTTAAATTGTCAGGTAAAATTACTGATACGTTATATGGCACCTTGATCCACCACTGTCAGAGATTACTTAAAATATTCTTAT
>SXGQ01369993.1_pt1 | contig 58180 bp, 66 predicted proteins | sample 3178371 | NCBI WGS metagenome assembly SXGQ01 (sample SAMN11356859, study PRJNA531348) | freshwater metagenome | isolation source: freshwater sample F1-20 | place: China: Fuxian Lake, Yuxi | collected 2017-12-25
AATGCAACATCAAAAAGAAGCAATAGAAAAATTATTAGCAAATGATCGATTTATTCTTGCTGATGATATGGGTCTAGGTAAAACAACGTCTGCTGTTATTGGTGCCCTTGAAAGTGGTGCAAAAAAGGTTTTGATAGTTTGTCCCGCTTCACTTAAAATAAATTGGGAAAGAGAAATAAAGAATTATACTAAAAGAAGAATATTATTAATTGAGGGTAAAAAATGGGGATCAACATTTGATTTTTACATTATTAATTATGACATTCTAAAGAATTTTCATACCACAGATAATAGCGAGGATAGCGAAGCATATAAGTTAATTGCTAATAATAATTTTGAATTAGCAATTGTTGACGAGGCCCATTATATTTCAAACGCAACCGCACAAAGAACCAAATTATTAAATGACATTCTAAAAACAATACCAAAAGTTTGGCTGTTAACTGGAACACCAATGACATCTAGACCAATAAATTACTTTAATTTATTAAAAATTGTTGAGTCCCCCCTTTCAATAAACTGGCAAAGCTATGTTAGAAGATATTGCGCTGGTTATCAATTTAGGGTAGGTGGGAGAAAAATATGGAATACCAGCGGTGCTTCTAATTTAGATGAACTTAGAGAAAAGACAAAAAATTTGGTTTTACGAAGAATGAAAACAGATATTTTAGATTTACCTGAAAAAATCATAACACCAGTATATCTAGAACTTGAAAGTAAATTTTATGACCATGAACTAGAGGATTTCATGAGAATAACTAAAGAAAAAAGAAATAATGAAAGTATATCGGTTACCCTAAATAGACTAATGAAAATAAGGCAATTAATTGCTATTGAAAAAATACCATATACTTGTGAGTTAATTGATAAATTTATCGAACAAAATAAAAAAGTAATTGTTTTTACAAATTTTACCGCTAGTCTTGATATGCTACACGAAAAATATAAAAAAAATTCTGTGGTGTTGGATGGTAGAATGAGTAAAGATAGAAGACAGGAAAGTGTTGATAAATTTCAAACAAATGATAAAACAAAAATATTCATTTCAAACATAAAGGCCGGCGGCGTTGGTATAACACTTACTGCAGCAGAAACAGTTATTATGAACGACTTATCTTTTGTCCCAGCAGATCATAGTCAAGCTGAAGATAGGGCCTATAGATATGGGCAAAAAAATAGTGTGTTAGTATATTATCCCGTATTTGAGAATACTATAGAAATACAGGTCTATAATATTTTACAAAAAAAGAAGAACATAATTGATCAAGTTATGGGAGACGGCGAATACAGTGATACGTTTGCTCAAGAACTACTTAAGAATTTAATATAGTTTTATTAGGAATATGGTATTTATAGTAAAAGCCATTGAATGAGTACTGTTATTAGCGCACCAGAAAAAGACAAACTTTATAGTCAGATATTACACCTTTTGGGTATGCCAGTTAGAGGTGTTGAATTAACAGAAGAACAAATGGACTCTTTTTTAGAGTTATCAATTAACGAATATGAACAATTTGTAAGTGATTGGCTTATTGAATCTCAATGGTCATCTCTAGTTGGCTTAGATTTAGATACCCAGTCATTAACCAGAGCTTTTACAACAAGAGATTTAAATTTTGAAACACAATATACCTATTCATACTCTAAAATAGTTGGATTACAAGCTGGAGGTCCTTGGGAGTTAAAAAAAGATTATATTACACTTAGCGGAGGAACACAGATTTATGAAATACCAGCCGGTAGAGAAATTAATGAATTACTTTGGTTTTCTAGAGCGGAATTAACTGATTCTATTGTAGACCCATTTTTAGGTGGTTTTGGTGGATTAGGTGGCGTAGGTTTTGGTGGTGTGGGTGGTTTTGCTCAAGTTGGTGCATCGGGCTCGTATTTCTTATTACCAGCATTCGATTTATTACTAAGAATGCAAGATAGAAATATGAAGAATAGATTAATTGGGGGAGACCTAACATATAGAATTACAGCTGGTCCAAACGGTAAAAAATATGTTCATCTAATGAATGTACCCGGAGGTAAATTTGATTTTGGATCAATTCAAAGCAATACGAAGGTATGGTATTGGTATTATGACACAACTGATAGGGACACTTGTTTAGAACAAAACAAAGACGTTGTTAGATTACCATCTGATGTCATGACATCACAAATGCAGTGGGACGAATTAAATAGACCAGCGCAAAACTGGGTAAGAAAATATCTAACCACTTATTGCAAAGAGTCGTTAGGTAGAATCTATGGTAAATTTTCTGGTGATCTTAAAGTTCCGGATAGTGATGTTAAATTAGATTATACATCACTTCTTACTGAAGCTAAAGATGAAAGACTTAAGCTAAACGAAGAATTAATGTTAAGATTAGAAAGACTTAGACCAGACAAAATGCTTGAGAGAAAAGGTAATGAAGCTGAGAACCTTAACAAGGCTCTCAAGTTCAGACCTATGACCAATCCATTTAATGTGATTTAATCCTCTATTGCCACATGTAATGCATAGTCGTGTGCATTATTCTCAATTATATCATCTTCTTCATATGCGTCTTTAACGCTTTGTGCTTGAAAAGACACTACCTTCCTATTATATTCAATCCATTTTTGATCCACCTCTTTCAAACTATCGTCAACGTACATAAAGAAAGGGTCTTTGTTAACTCTATTCCAGAATAAAACCTCACCATCGGAAAGTGTCATAACCTCTTCTAAACTATCTTGACCACCAGCCTTAAGCGGATGCCCGGAAATTAATTCACATTGCATCTTTGTAAAATAAACACGTTGAGTTGGGTCTTCAATCAAAATATCATCTCTTATCTCTGGTTTGAATACTACTATTAACGGTTCAATTCTTTTATTAAACATGTTAATATATCTAGCGGCATTATAATCACCAGTCATGTCTGGATTATTCATCAAATCCCTTTCAGTGATCATATAACAATTAACTTGAATAAAATCTTTTGGCATGGTTGTCCCGTGTGTATTAAAATATTCTTCTAATTGTTTTTTGGTTGGCTTTGTTACCTTTTGAACATCACCATCTCCCTTTTTAATACCATTATTTACGTAGTATATTGTTTCACCCAAAGTTGCTGGATAATTGTTTTGTAAAACAAGTTCCATATGCGCCTGCCTAGACATTGTTGCACCAGACTTTGTTGTTTTTTTACAGTGCTTTTTATAGTCGTCAACACTTTGTTTAACACGAGCCTTATTTGCGATTTTTGTTAATGGTATTTGTTTGTTATAAATTTTTTCTATTGTTTCATAATATAAATTTAAAAAACTTACCCCATCACCATTTAAAAGATGAACCAACCCTTCATCTAAAAACTCAACAACATATTGTTGCAATCTCTTAGATTTAATTGTATTTCCGGTTAGTTTTATTTTTTCTTTACCCTTCTTAAGTAATTTAATAATATAATTTTTTCTAGAAACATTAATACACGCTGGGGCAACATAATCTATATCTAGCCCCATTTCATTTCTCATGAATATATCGTTAAATTCTGCTGTATCCGCCTCAATTCCAACATATTCCTTATCCTTTTCAACAAGTTCATTATAACCCTTTCCAATGTATTTGTGTTCATTAATATCTGACGGTGTTTCAAAGTTAACACCATCAGTATCCATTACAAGTGGCTTATAACCTTTCTTTTGAAAGAACATAATCATCATACGCAAACATTGACGTCCTGTGCATGTAATCATTTCGCCCATATTCATATCACCCCAAGGAAACACTTGTGGTGCGGATAATGAACCAAAATATGCGTTGATAAAAATTTTAATTGGTAATTGTTTTCTATCATACATTTCCGCTTGTACCGGGTCTTTATCTTTTAATTCCGAAGCTAATCTTTTGTAAATGATACGAATGTTTCGAAAGTACTTTAACATTGATTTCTGTACCCCCATAATATCACAATCAGGAAACACATCATAAACAAGTTGAATAGAAGGATAAAGTGATGCGTAGTCGAACTTCACAATATTCTTTGAATACCCAACTGTTAATAGTCTTGATAAACCTCCAGTGATTTGTCTTTTTTCGTCTTTTATTGGAACAGCAAGATCATTCTCATAAGACCAGGCCAACATCAAAATTTTCCAAAGAGTTGCAGTACCCATTGTTGCAATTCTTTCATAAGTCGTTGGAATTACTTTTGATAATAAAAATGTTGATTGACTAAATGAATCATCAACAACCATTGTTTCATACAAGTCATCATCAAGATACTGCTCAACAATTCTTCTACCTGGCCATATTTCAAATTTACCGGGGTATTTTTCTAACAATCCATCAGTCCCAGGATCACCAAGTTTTTTATAATTTCCTGTTTTTGGATTTATATAATAACTCTCATCCTCCAAATATATTTTTGAAATATGTGCACCATCAACATAAACCCGATTAGGTTTTTCCTTTTCAAGGTATTTTGTGATATACTTCAATCCCCAAGACTTAATTTCAGAATTGATTGCTTGTGCCCTTCTTACAGAGTGAGCGATATCAACGATATTAAACCCCCATAGTACGTATTGTGTATAAGGTTCAACCTCGTTTGCTAATTTTAAAACACCTTCTTTTGTTTTAATACCATCAGATGTATAGATTTGTGTTAATCTTTTAACATCAACACCAAGTATTTCTGCCCTTTTTAAAATAAAAGGTAAGTCAAACGCAGCTGAATTATATCCACCTATAATTGTTGGTTTTAATTCTCTAATAATTTTGAAAAATTCCTCAATACATCTCTTTTCACCATCATCACCATAAGCATCTAATAGTTTTCTATACCCACGATTATCTTTTATTCCAATTAATATTATTTGACTTTTCTCTGGTTCAAGACCTGTGGTCTCAATATCGAATACCATTCTATGTACTTCATTATAATCCTCAATCCCTTTAAATAATCTTTTTTTCTTTTGGACAAGAAATTGTTCAACAGGTGTTAAAACAACAAATTCTGATTTAAATCTATCTCCCCAAGGATCTACGCCTCCCTCTTTAAAAAAATTAATTAAATCATGATAACTTTTTGTGGTTTTAACCATGTATTTCATTCCAGCATCTAACCGTTCATTTCCACCGGTATTTAGCTTGGTACTCAATATACCATATTCGCCCATCTTTTTTTTCTGTAGAGCCTTACTACCACCATAAAAATCAAAACTACTTAAATCACCAACCCAAACAAAAGGCGTAAACTTATCTTCAATTACAATTTTACCCCTATCCGGATCTTGAATTATTTTATATATTTTGTTGGTTTTATAATCATACTCAACGCCAACTATATACTTTTCGGGGTCTGAACCATTTAAGAAGCTTTCGATAACTTCTTGAGAAATAATCTCTTGCATATTATAATTTTAGAGTGACACATTAGCTTACGGATCAACCGTAGTTAGCCTTACCCCACAAATATAAAGAAATTTAAGAATAAAAAAAAATTAAATAATGTTAATAAAAAGCTTTTCCTTAACCGGCATAATAAGTTTAGTGGTTGGATTAGAATTTGTATCCAAGAATTGAACAATAAATTTACCTTCATATTTACCGGGTTTTACAGTCTGGGCTTCTGTAAATCTGTATGTTATGTAATATTCATCAGTTGTCTGATTATATTTTTTTGTTCTGGTTGTAATGATAGCCGTTCCGTTAAGAATTATAGGTTCCCCTGTTTTGTGATCATACATTTCAAAGGTTATATCAGAATTTTCCAATAAATCATTAAACGAGGATTTATCGTTTTTTGCATCATCGATTAATTTCATTTTTAATATTGGGTCTGATGCCCCCTGTCTAATGTAAAATTCCATATTTTATAAATATTATGTTAATCTAATCATTACAAAACTACCACTTCTATAAAGACCCTGTAATGGGACACCCGCTGCGGAGGCTTCAATATCGTTGTTAAAACTTGACGTCACTTGTGATAATATAGTAACCCCATCTACTTTTAATTCGTCTTGAAGTTTAACACTACCACTAAACTCATATAGATAACCAGGTGTAACAGAGTTTGTGTTAAAAGAAATTTCACTACCAGTATGAACCGTTATTTGTGGATTCTCCCAACTATTATTTGCAAATAATTTTAATTCAGCTGGATGAGACGCTCCACCAACAGTTCCAACATATAAATCTTTACCAACATTTAGCAAATACGCATCATTTTCATACCCAACATATCCACCATTATACGTACTCGAATTCATACCCAAATTAACAAAATGAACAGTTTCTGTTCCGTTATCCGCAGTTATTACTAAATCGGAGCTAGCTAAACTACTAGAGTTCTTATTTGTTATATTAACTTGAGCATAATATTGATTATTACCTTCAAAATGGGTAATATTAATACTACCAGATGTAGAAATATGGGCGGCAGTATATTCTGATCCACTTAATCCATTAATAGCCGGACCAATATTAATTTTGCTTGATGATAATGATCCTGTTATGTTAACACTACCTGTAAATCTATGAATATCGTCTAAGCTGTTACCAAAATTAGATGAACCACTTATGGTTTCTGTAGTAATATTTGTTATTGATGAACTTAAAATATACTCCTGTGCGGTAATCGATCCGCTAACAGTTAAGCTGCCGTTTATTACTTGACTTCCAGTAAAAACATGTGATCCACTATCAACAAGTACTTGTCTAAGATTTTGAAGTGAAGATTTATAAGTTGTCCCACCTAGAACAACCGCGGTAACACCACTTAAACTTGGTGCAATCGAACTTGATAATTGTGAAATTTTTAATCCTCCCATTTAAATAAATATTTTAATATAATGTCATATTATTGTCTTCTGTTATTATATATTCCCCATTTTCTGCCAATAATCCATCTGTTACATATGATATTAAATCATCATCACAATCAATTCCACATATAAAGAAATCATAAGCACTTAATCTTGTTATAAAATTATGTCTGACATGCACAAAATCTAATGGCTCCTCATAATATTTTATAGATTTGATATTAAAACAACTAACACCATTATGAACGTTATTCATTAACCCAGTTCCCCCACCCCAAGATTGTATAAATGGCTGATTACCTCTATTTGAAGGAATAACCTCTTCAAAATTTTCTTTTTTATATATTGGTCTGCCATTCAAATATATCTTTAATACACCCAGCCTTCTTTGCCTCTCATCAGCCCATTTTTTCTTTAATGATTCATATGTTTCTTCATATGTTGTTAACTGAGTTGAAGTTACTGCCGAAACTGAGTTATCGGTATATGTTGATATAACTGTACCCAACATATCATTCCAACCACCCATATTTTCAATATCACAGCCATCGTAATGTTTATATCGATCAAAAACAATAGTCACATTAAAATCTTTTGTTACCCCCGTTGTACACAAAGTGGGGGTTTGGCCTGTTTCCGTATAATATGTTTCGGTATAGGTGTTACCAGTACAATATCCAGAATATCTAACTGCAGTCCACCTTATCCTACCATCTGAAGTAAATTTAAAAGATAAATTACTATCAGCATATTCAGATGGCGTATTTGAACCCCTAGTACCAAAATAATAAAAAACACCCCCACTAGACCATGGTAAACTATCCCTATTAAATATGAAATCTAATGTCCAACCACTAGCTGGTCTTCTTTCAATATATTCGGGGCAATCCAAAAAAGGTTCTTTAAACTGGTAAGCCCACGGTTTATTGCTTAATTTATTTGGAATAGCACAACATCCATCATCATCTGCTAAACGAAGGGCACACTTAATTGTACTAGTTGAGCCAGTTGTAAACCCACTAATAGCATCTGCTTCTGTTGTCCCCGGAAATCTATGATCCCTACTTAATGGTAAGTTAAATGCGGATATTGTAAAATAATGTGTTTCTCCTGTGAACCCAGTGTATTTGTAAACATAACTGTTTAAAATGGTGTGTTCGTGTGTGGGTGATATATGATTCACAAAACTACTATATGGGGCTGTAAGTGTTAATCCCGAATATTTGTAATTTGCGTCATTTATTGTATTATTATACTCAACTAAGCTTATTGTGTTTCTAGAACAGCTAAAACCGGCTAAAGATTGGTTAATTTTTAACGTGGTGTAAGTAATTGTGGTAGACAGATCCAAAACATCTGTATTATAGTCATCAGTTACCTTTGAAACCTCATAATCATAGAATTCGGACGAATCTAACTTTGAATCCAATCTCGTCCCATAAAATTTTAAAATGTTCTGGCTATTCATATCTAGATAAATATCTTTCATAGGATTTGATATTTATATAAAAAGTCTTCAAATGAACAATTTTATTAAACAGATAATCGAAGAAAAATTTGCATCAAAAGCTCAACAAAGGTTTTTTTATGCAAAAGCCAACGAAAAGGGGGCCACAAAAAAGGAAAAGAAGAAATGGGGTAAGTGGGCAAAAGAATTTTCAGCAGACACCGATTTTAAAAAAATACCAGAAAAAGCTGAAAAAGATGAGCCAAAAGAAAAGGAAATCGATGAAATAGTTGACACCCAAGGAAATATAAAAAGAAGCGATGTACCGTTAGGGATTAAAAAATCTATTGTTGGCGCTAAAAAAAGAACCGATAAAGTTGTTAAAACGGGGGCTGGCGCAATGGGTATTCATGGTGTTCATGGTACTCACACATCTCTTAGATATTGGGCTGAAGCAGATATGAGTGGTGCGTTAGGGTATGAAGACACCCTTGGTGAAGACGCAACATATGAAGAAGCATATGAACATTTTACAAAAAAATTAGGATTAAGTGATGAAGAGGCAAAAGAAAGATTAAAAGCTTTAGGGTATATACCTGGTGAAAAAGAATTGGTTAGATTAGTTGAAAATCCTAAAAAATTCATGGAAGATTATATTGAAAGCATCTTAGTTAAAAAAAGTGACGATAGTGAAATTTTAAATAAAGAAGAAGATGTTATTGAAATCAATCCCCTAATACAAAAGCAAATAAATTCTTTGCAAAAATCTTTAAAAAAGAATAATATTCCGGTGGATAAAATTATAAATAAATTAAAAAGTGAATAGTCAACTTAAAGACAATGTCTACGATGTCCCAAATGATATATTAGAAAAAATCAGTTCTATTCTTTCTAATGTAACCGATGAATCTGTACACGGGGTACAAAGGGCAAAGACGCTATGTTCAGAAAAAAAAGTAACATATGGTCAATTAAAAAGAATTATTCACGATATGTCAACAATAGACAAAGAGAATGATAAACTAAGATATGAATTATATGGCGGAGAATTAATGGAAAAATGGGCATCTACTTTTTTAAATGGCGAAAGAGGTGTTGTAAAATCTAAAAAGAAGACAACACAAAACATTAATAGCTTAACCGGAATGAATGGTTTTAGAAAAAATCCTTTTCTGGGAAAACACGAAAAAGCTGACGAGAAACCATCTTACAAAAATTTTCTTAAATCTAATTCGGATAAAACATCAATTTCACCAATAACCTCAGTAGGGATATTTGAAGAAATCGAAAGAATTAAAAAATTAATGTTATAATATGCCAACACAATTAGAAATAATCGCTGAAAAACAAAGACAAGAACACTTGTCCAGGAATTCTTATTTAGAAAAAAATGGTTATTCATCAACACACGAAAATGCTTTGTCAACCGGCGACGAAAAAGGAAAAGGTGAAACCGATAAAATTGGTTCATCAGATGATATACAATCAAGAATCGGAAATTTAGTTAAAAACTCATATGGTAATTTAAATCCATATGGTGTTGGCAATCCTAATGCGTTGTCTACTGGGGATGATAAAGGGAAGGGGGAAACAAATACAATTGGATCTCAAACAGACATTAATACTAGACTAGATTTAATGTCTAAAAATGTGTATAGTGATGTTAAGAGATATAGTTCTTTAAGTCCAAATGCGTTGTCTGATGGTGACGAAAAAGGAAAGGGCGAAAATAATAATAAAATAGGTTCTCTAACAGATATTAACACAAGGTTAGAATCTGTTGCTAGAAACATGTATACACAAGATAAAGGTTATTCTAATTTACATCCTAATGCTCTTTCTGATGGTGATGTAAAGGGGAAAGGAGAACTGGGACAACAAGTGGGATCTTCAGTTGATATAAATAATAGAACAGAATCTTTAGCAAGAAACAAATACGGGTCAACAAAAAAATATCCCGATTTTTAACATGAAGTTTCAAGAGATTATTGAAGAACAAAATCAGGGTATATTAAAAACAACCAAAAATAAACCATTGGTAGATGCTATTGTTAATAGGCACCCCATTACATTTTATTATAGTGGCCCCAGAAAACCAAAAAAGAAGAGCGTAAAAGCAGGATATAGAGTTAAAGCCGAACCTGTTGCATTAGGGGCACATAAAAGTACTGGTAATTTAATTGTACGAGCATATATTGACGACCCATCCGCATCTAAAAGAGGAACACCATCTAAAGTAGGAAAAGAAAAATCTAATTATGGATGGAGAACCTTTCTAGCATCACGAATGTCAAATGTTGAAGTAATTAAAAATGAAACATTTGATACTATTAGAGAAAAATATAATGGGGGTGGTGACGATAGGTCTATGAGTGTAACATACGTTAGTACCGACTTTTCAAAAACACCACCGAAGCCAAAGATCGGGGATACTAAAAAACCAGAAACAAAGCCGGTAACAAAAGTACCAGAAAAGACAAAGACAATTACAAAACAAACAAGAGACGTTGATTCTGAGCTTAAGAAATATGATGTTGAATTAGATTCTATAGAAAAAGAAATTAAAACAAGCTTAGATGCCTATAAAGCAAATAAAGGTAATCCAGAAGAAACTAAGTATGTCCAACAATTAAAAGATCTTAATAAGAAAAAAGATGAATTACTTGATAGAATTTCTGATACTATTTCAAACATAGGTAAAGATGTAAAGCCGGAAGACAAATCTAAAATAAATGATTTTACCAGAAAAGTATCAACAAAGAAAAATGATACAAAATCTTTAGTCCCAGAGCCATCAGTAAAACCATCTAAAAAACCAAACGAAACAGATCAACCAGTTCAAGATAAAGCTAAAGAATTACCCAAGGTACCCCAAAAGGAAAAACCAGATAGTAACCCAGAAGAGGATAAGTATAACTTAAACGAAAGCTTCATATCCAGAGTTAAAAAACTTATTTCATATTAATGGCTTTATTTTAAATTAAGAAACAAATATATTTATATTATTATGGGAAACGGAGCAATATCAGAAAACGACTTAATGCACAAACTGGTGCAAGCAAAAAAAGTAATGAATAAAGTTGATGGTGGAAACTTTGAAAGAGGCCACATAAATGAAGATATTTTAAGAAGCGCACCAGAAGATATTAACCCACAAGCATCCGCTCCAGCAACTAGACCAATGGCTGTGCCAAGTATTGAGAAAATTCAAAATTCTAAATTACCAGATGCTATTAAAAAAGCATATATCGATAATCCTATCCCACAAATTTCATTAAATGAAACATTAGATATGGATTTTGTTAAAGGAGCTAAGAAGTTAATGGAAAAAGAGGGGCTATCAAAACCAACAACACAACAAAAAAATTCGGGGACAATCACAAATCCAAGTATTGATATGAATGCAATTGCAGTTTTAATTGAAAATACTGTTAGAAAAGTTATGGATGAAAAATTAAATCAAATACTTACAGCCCAACAAACCGCATCTATTAACGAAAATTTAGTCCTTAAAGTTGGTGATTCAATATTCAAAGGTAAAATTACCGGAGTAAATAAAGCAAAGTAATCATTTGACTTTTAGATATTATTTTCTTATTATAGACATATAAGAAAAATAAAATGTCTAAAATAAGAATATTAGCAATACCATCTGACAATCATGGTGTAGGTAAATACAGGGTTCTAGATCCATTTAAATTTATTGGCAATAACTATTCGGATGAAGTTCATGTAGATATAGTCATGAATCTTGAAGACAATGATAGTGTATTTGAAAATTATGATATAGTTTTATTTCACAGTTTCATACACATGGTTCCTCATGAAAGAAACATGGAAAGAATTGCGTGGCTGAAAAAAAGAGGAATTAAAGTTATTATGGATATTGATGATTTTTGGAATGTAGACCAAAGACATCCGATGTACGCCCAAATTAAAAATCAAGGTATTGCTGAAAAAAAGGTAATGTTTTTAAAAGAGGTTGATTATGTTAGCTGTACTACCGAAATTTTTGCAAATGAAATTAAAAAAAGATTAAATCTAAAAAATGTTATCATTTTTCCAAATGCTGTTGATGAAACAGAACCACAATTTAATCCAATTCCTTTAAAATCAGAAAGAATTCGTTTTGGTTGGTTAGGGGGATCATCTCATTTATTTGATATTGAATTAATGAAAAATGGCATCGAAACAATACAAAACGAGTTTAATAAAAAAACACAATTTGTTTTATGTGGTTTTGATTTAAGAGGTAGTGTTCATGAAGTTAATCGAGAGACTGGTGAAATAAAGCAAAGACCAATTTTACCGCATGAAACGGTTTGGTCTAAATATGAAAGCATGTTTACATCTGGCTACAAAGCAATAGATGTTAATTACAAAAACTTTTTGCAATCCTATACGCAATTAGATTATTCATCTATGGATGTTCCATATATTAGAAGATGGACACAGGATATTAACAAATATGCAATGAATTATAATTATTTTGATGTTTCTTTAGCCCCACTTGTTGAATCGCATTTTAATTCTTGTAAATCACAACTAAAGGTAATAGAGGCGGGATTCCACAAAAAGGCAGTAATTGCAAGTGAAACTAACCCATATACAATAGATCTTATTTCTGCGGTTAATGAAGGTAAATTCAACAGTAAGGGTAATGCATTATTAGTTAATCCAAGAAGAAATCATAAAGACTGGGCAAAACAGATGAAAAAGTTAATTGATAATCCAAATATGATAGAAGATTTGGGTAATAGATTATACGAAACCGTTAAAGAGAAATATTCATTAAAAAAAGTTTGTGAAGATAGAGTTCAGTTTTTTAAATCAATATTGGGTAAATAGTTTTTGGTTTTTTAGAAAAAAAAGCTTATATTAGTTTATAACAATAAAATCAAAAATTATGTATTATTTAGTTACAATCGGTTATGAAACCGAACAAATGGACAGAGAGGGTAATCCCAGAATCAAGAAAGTAAAATATGTACTTCAAGCAGAATCTGTTGAAGAAGCTACAATTGTTGCTGGTAAGTACAGATCAGGAGATATTAGGGGTAGCGAAAGTTTAAGTATTGTAAAAATGCCAATAGAATGTGTAATCGACGCAAAAAACACGCCGGAATATTACAAGTAAAATGATTTCGAAAGAAAAAATCGAAAAAAATAAAAAGAAGTTTCTCGAAGTAAATGAAACTTACGGTGTTTTTACAAAAGAGTTGGAGGACTTTCTGGGTGATGAATTTTATCATTGCCCAGCTTCTCCATCTATTGATATGTATGGAGCATACCCTGGCGGACTACTCGATCATTTATTAAAGGTCTGCAAGTATTCATTATACATAAACGACATTCTACCAGAAAAAATTAAATTAGAAAAAGATAAAATAATAAAAACGGTATTTTTATCACAGATTGGAAAAGTTTTTTTATTTAAACCCAACCAAAGCGAATGGCACAGAATAAATCAAGGCAAAATGTATATTTATCAAACAGAAAATATTGTTGCCATGAAATCTGGGGAAAGAAGTGCTTATTACGCATTAAAATACGGTTCTAATCTAGATGAGGACGAATATCAAGCAATAATAAACGTCGATAAAGATTCTGATGATAAAATGGCTAAGTGGCATTCGTCTATGTTATCACAGATTTTAAAACACGGATTTGAATTAGCATTAATTGAAGAAAAATATGGAAGCAAATAACAACAACAACTTCATGGATATTCTGAATAGACTTAAAGAATATGAACAATTATTATCAGGAGATGAAGATGATGAAATTGATGAACAATTGGCAACCGAAATAAATAAAACATTAGAGCAATTAAATAATGAAGTCTTAAACGCACAAGCAAAAGAACTATCAACGTTTTCTGTGAATTTTATAAATAAATCAACAAACGAAGATCCGAAATTTGCATATGAGGGCGATAGTGGATTTGATTTAAGGGCGGATATTACTGAACCAATAGTATTAAAACCATTTCAAAGAGAATTAATCTCAACTGGCTTATATTTTGAATTAGTTAAGGGTATCGAAATACAAGTTAGACCAAGAAGTGGATTAGCTGTTAAACATGGTATTACCGTGTTAAATAGTCCGGGTACCGTCGATAGCCACTATCGAGGTGAGATAAAAGTCCCATTAATTAATCTTGGTCAAGAATCATTTACAATAAATAAAGGTGATAGAATAGCACAAGCCGTCATTGCTCCAGTATTTGGGGAAAGTAAAATAAATCTGATCAAAACAAATACTATCAACGAAACACCTAGAGGTGAGGGAGGATTCAATTCTAGTGGAATTAAGTGATATTTATATGTGTGATAATAATACATAAAACTAAAAATTAAACGCTTGATAAAATCGAAAGGTAGGACCGCCGTTTTGGAAGATAAGAAAACACCACATAAACAAAGAATTAGGGAAATAATTAAAAAACCAAAGGAGAAGTTTTTAACCAAATCGCAAGAAGAATATTGGAATATCCTTGGTGAAAATCAAATAACATTATGTTTTGGACCAGCTGGGGTAGGTAAATCATACATAGCCATGAAAAGGGCTGTTGATTTATTGTGGGACGATGATAACAAATATGAGAAAATTATTATTGTTAGACCAGCAGTTGAAGCCGAAGAAAAACTTGGTTCATTACCTGGAGGTTTAGAAGAAAAACTTGATCCATACATTTATCCTTCATATTATCTATTAAATAAAATTATTGGTAAGGAGGCTAGAGAACGAATGAAAGATGAAGGATTCATCGAAGTAGCTGCGCTAGCATATATGAGAGGGTGGAATGTTGATAATACAATCCTCGTATTTGAAGAAGCGCAAAACGCAACCCCAGCACAAATAAAATTACTTTTAACTAGAATTGGTTTCAACTCTAAATTTTTTCTGTCCGGTGATCTAGAACAATCTGACAAATTTAAAGACAAAACGAAAACAGGTCTTTACGATGCTAAGAAAAGATTAGAAAATGTTAGAGGTATTGGTATATTTGAATTTGGTAACGAAGACATTGTAAGAAATCCAATTATAACCGAGATTCTAAAAAGATACGAGTAATACATTTACTTTCTTTTATTTTAACCCTATCTTTTGGTGTATGAATATATACATTTCAATAGATGGGGTTTTACGTAATTTTATAAACAGATTTCATTATCATTATGAAAATGCGTATATAGATGTTGACATTGATGCTAGCGAAGACAAATTTGAATATAGAGTAATTGAGCCAATCACTAATCTAGAATTATCAGACCATTTTATTTTTCAATCAAAAGAACAGCGGGATTATTTTCAATACATTGAATACCCGATGGAACTTTACGGTCATCCGCCGGTAAGTTATATCAATGTTTATAATGAATTTAATAAATTGGTTTATGATAATATTGATCATAATATAACACTTGTTGGTTTAGATGAATTTGGTAAAGCAAGACCAGCCACTTTATTCTTTCTTTCTCGAAGTGGATTTATGTCAAATAACATCAAATTTATATTAAGTAAAAATTTAGAAAGAGAATGGGATAATGTTGATGTTTGGATATCTGATTCTAAGCTAATATTTGATAAAAAACCAGATAATAAAAAGTTTATATTATTCGAAACACCTTATAATCAATTCTTTACTTATGATGAAAAAATAAATAAATTAAGTGATATCGTTATAGAAAATGGCGATGTATTAGTTAATACAAATAAAGAAACAATACAATTAAATGAAAGAATACTTTAGTAAAAACTACTATCTTGACATTGATGAAATGATTGAAAAATGTAGAACAGGAAAAACACTACAAGACGAAGATGGTAAAGATGTTATGGAAATAAATGTTTTTAAATATGAACTTTTAAAAATGATGATAGAAAGAGTTTTAAATGAAATTGATGACATGGGTGAAGATGATGTGCTTTCATCATTAAAACAAACCCCAGGAAACCTTTCATTTAATTTAGCCTTTAACACCCTAATTCAATACGGAATAATAAACGAAGAAACATAAAAAAATGAGTGAAAAATTAAAAAACATCGCAAAATTACAAGAAGCCATTTTTAGGCTAGAATCAAAAGAAAATAAAATATACTTTTTGTGTTATGACACTAGAGGTAACGCAAGAGCATCGATAAAACACATGTATGATATGGCTCTCTTTTTAAGAGAAGCGGGAATGGACAGCAAAATATTGGTAGAAGATAACAAATATACTGGGGTATCTAGTTGGTTAGATGAAAAATACAATACAATTCCAGTGATATCAATAAAAGATGATAAAATGGAAATGTCCATTGACGATGTGTTAGTTGTGCCAGAACAATATTCCAATGTTTTACAACAACTATCTAGCATTAGATGTACTAAAATAATGCTTGTACAACAAAAAGAAAATATTTTTGAAACACTACCTATTGGAAGTAGATGGAGTGACTTTGGGTTTGATAAAGCAATTACAACAACAAATCAGGCCAAAAAATATATTTTAGAATATTTTCCAGAATCGTTAGTTTATATAATCCCGCCAGTAATTGAAGATTATTTCGTTAGAAGTGACAAACCGCAAAAACCATATATTGCAATAAGTGTAAGAGATAGATCAAAACATAGAAAATTAATTTCTGAATTTTATTTAAAATATCCACAACTAAGATGGATAACATTTAAAGATATGGTTCAAATGTCAAATAAAGACTTTGCAGAAGCATTAAAAGAATGTTTAGTTTCTGTTTGGATAGATGATGATAGTACGTTTGGTACTTTTCCATTAGAGTCCATGAAATGCGAAGTTCCATTAATAGGGAAAATACCATTAACAGAGCCGGATTGGTTAGGAGAAAATGGAATGTGGACATATGATGAAAGTAAAATTGTTGAGTTGTTGGGTACGTACGTTTTAGCCTGGTTAGAAGGGGCTGGAATTACAGAAGAAGTAAAAGATAAAATGAAATCAACACTGTCACCATATGACGTGGAGATAACAAAAAATAACACCATAAACATATTTCAATCTTTTAATAATAAAAGAATTGAAACAATAACAAAAGCATTAGAAAAATTAAAAGAAGAAGAAGTAGCATGAAAAATATAACAGTAATATTACCAGTACATAAATTAGATGAAACATATAAAGAAATGTTAATGCACTCTGTTGAGTCCGTTAAAGAATTTTATAACGATGTTAAATTATTAATTGTTGCCCCTTCAAGCATTAAATCAGATTTATCAAAAGTAGATTTGGGTCAAAAATTAGAAATCAATATTCACTATCATAATAATGGTAGTGATTTTTGTTCACAAATTAATGAAGGAGCAAAAAAGTGTGATACTGAATGGTTTTCAATTTTAGAGATTGATGACGAGTATCAAAAAATCTGGTTAAAAAGCGTCAGTCAATATATGGAAGAATACAAAGACGCTGATGTTTTCTTACCAATAGTTAAAGACATTGATCCAGATGGAAATTTTACAAATTTCACAAATGAATCAGTTTGGGCCTATGGGTTTTCGGAAAAACAAGGTCTTTTAGATAATGAAGTTTTAATGGAATATCAAAGCTATCAAATTAGTGGTGGTATCTATAAAACTAAAACTTTTTTAGATCTTGGTGGTCTTAAAGAAAACATAAAATTGACTTTTGGTTATGAATTTTTGTTAAGACTAACACACAACGGGACAAAAGTTGTTGTTGTACCAAGAATTGGATATAGACACGTTAATCTAAGGGAGGATTCTTTATTTTGGTTATATAAAAATGATGAAAAAATGAAACTAAAAGAAAAAGAAGCTAAATTTTGGATAGATGCTGCAAAAAAAGAATTTTTTTTCACCAATAAACGAGAAATAAATTATAGTGAAGCTTAATGCCAAGAAAACGTACCCAAAAAGTTTATTTTGGGGAGGATCAAGAGAAGGCGGTAGTTAGATACCTAGAAAGTTCAGACGACGCAGAAAGAAATAAGATATTCAATGAATATTTACGAGAACCCCTAGTGATAATGGTGGAGAGTATTATCAGAAGATATAAACTCTACCGAAAAGATTTTGAATTTGAAGATTTGCACACGGATACGATGTCATTCCTCATCACTAAAATCAATAAGTTCGACCACACAAAAAACCATAAAGCTTATTCCTATTTTGGCACCATATGTAAGAACTATCTCATGGGGGCTATTCAAAAAGACACTAAAGATACAAATCGAAGTGTTTCGTATGAGGATATTTCCGAAGATATTGAGAGTAGACTAGATTTTTCTTATACTATTGATGAATATCATATTGATTATTCTGAAGTAATAATCAACTTAACAACCAAATTAGAGGATTTTATAGAAAATGAGGAATTAACAGACAGTGAAAGAAAATTAGGATATGCTTTACTAGAAATATTTACGAATTTTGAATCTATATTTCAAATAGGTGATGGTAATAAATTCAATAAAAATCTAATATTACTTTCTCTACGAGAAATGACCTCATTATCTACCAAAGAAATACGAATATCTCTTAAAAAGTATAAGAACCTGTATGATGGTATACTGGGAAGATTTTTAGAATAAATCTATTTATTATTTATGAGACCACCAAGAAAAACGTTAGCATTAGACACAGACTCGGCGCTGGCTCTAATGCAAGAAATCTATAATGATATTGTGGAGCAAAAAAATACTGCCACATTAATAATGAAAAAGATGCTTTCTTTTATGAAAGAATCTGAGGATATGTCTGTAATTGGACCAGTAATTAAAGAACAACAAAAGATACTAAACGAATGTACAGAGAAAAAGATTTCTCTAGTAAAAATACAAAATACCTTAATACAAAAGGGAGCAACAACTGATAAGTTCTCCCCAGGTAAAATGACTTTAACCGATGAAGATAGAGAATTGCTAGAAAAACTTATAGACGATGATAAAGATAAGAATAAAGGTGAAAAATTTGAATTTTAATGCCAAGTATTAGAGAAAAAGAGGGCCAAATTAAATCGAAATTTAAGGCTATTATACAGTCCGCGGACACTAAAGCAAGTGACGCAGAAAAAAAACTTAAACAATTCGATAACACTGTTGAAAACATACAATCACAGATTGCATCCAGTTTGGGTGATTTTGGCGAAAAAGTCAAAAAAAAATTACCCAATACCGATAATATTTTTGATAGAATTACTAGGGATTTGGATCAAATCCTACCTAAAAAAGATGGCCAAAGTTTATTAAGAACAGCAACTAGACAAGCAATTAAAGAAACTTCAGATCAAATAAAACCAATATTTTTATCCAACGTTAGAAAATTATTTTTTGCTAACGATAGTGATTTTGGCTGCGGAACACAAACATCAATGCCTTATAGCGGAATAACAATATCACCAAAGGAATTTGACTATTTAGATATTCTTCAAACTGACCCACTTAGCAATCTTGGTAAAATAGTTTATGAAAATTCAATTACACCAAGTAAAGTTAAAATGAATAAAATATTTTACGAAACATTTACTACACCGTATAGCTTTTTATCTGAGGATGAGGTTGGGTTATTTAAAATGGAATGGAATGCAGGATTACAAAAATTTAGTGTTTCAGGGTTAACTGACAACAACCTAACGGTAGACCAATTTATTACTAAGTACTACGAATCAATTGAATTCCCCAAAATAACCGATGTAGTAAAAGCAACATTTTCAATGCTAGTCCCAATTGGTGATGCTGGTGCAACAATAACCCCAGGCGGAAAATCCAATTCATCGTTTGATGAAAAAATTAATAAACTAATGAGATCCATTAATAAAATAATGGCTTTCTGTGATAAAAAGAATGACACATTAAATCAGTCTGCAGCAAACCAATTTCCAGAAGAAACTATAGATGTGTTTGATTTCTTTAACTTTGATGATGTGGAAGGAATTGATTTGGACGATGAAAGTAGAAGATATCAAAAGGTATTACGATTTGTTGATTGTAATAACTACGACTTCCCGGTTAATCAAAGAATAGTGGAAGATTTCGCGTTTTTTGCTAGTACAAAAAATGAAGTTGTTTTATTAGGTGCCTATGACGATGCATTGGCAAAAATATCTAAAGAAGCCTCAAATAGTAATGGAAAGTTACCAACAATAAATTTCAATTTAAGTTTAGGTTTTCAAAGTTTAAAATTATTACCAAAGGCATTATTGTCCGTGGTCGTTTCTCCTAAATTTTTCTTCCCAATCGCGGTGCTTTGGAAAATGTTCAAAGAGGTAACAATTAATACCTTGGTTAAGGTAGAAACACTAATGAAAAATATTGGTAAATTTTTATATAACACACTTAAAGATATCTATAATAAATTTTTAGAAATATTTTGGAGAATTGTTAAACCACAAATAGCACTAATAGTGAAAGATCTCGTAAAGAGAATTATGAAAAATTCTAAAAAAAGGTATAGAATTATAGTGTTAGCCATAATTGATTTATTGGCTATGGCATACCCATTTATTGGTGTAAAAAATTGTGATGATTTTTATAATGCAATATTACAAGTATTAAACTACATTAGGGTAGGTGTTAGACAAAATATTAATGGGTTTCTTTTACAATTAGCTAAAGGATTACCAGGATACAGTGAAGATCGCGCAATGATGAACGTTGGTGAATTATTAGAAGCAAACGGAATACCAACAGGGGATTTATTTGGGAAAGAAAATAATGTTATGAAATTTGTTGCATCTATTTTGAAAGGGCATCAAAAAGAAATGGACGAAAATTCGTTTGTGCAGGTTAGTTTAGATTATGCTCAAATACCAGTAGCACCTCTTGGCGGTGCTGCGGTGATACCTCCTGGAATTTTAAAAGCACATGGAAAATTAACATAATATGGAAAAAGAGAAATTTGTTGAAATAGCCAAAGATTATGAAAACAGAAGTAATAAAGATCTTGTTGAAGCAAGAGACTTTTTTATATTAGAATTTGATGAATTGAAAAAATTAATAATTGATTTAACACGAAAATTAGAGGTTGTTGAAGATTTATACAATAATGTAAACAATGAACTAAATAAAAGGTATAAATGAAAATATTAGAAATTGGTATATGTCAAAACAATAAAGACCCAAAAGGAATTGGTAGAATTAGGGTAAGTGCTATTGATGAAATAGATAGTGCCAGATCTAATGCAATACCTGTTTGGAAACAATGGTCTAAAGATGATCCATTTGTTTATTCACCATTTTTACCTAATCATATTAATATTATTCCACAAGAAGGTCAAGCTGTTAAATTAATAAGATATGATAGTAAAAAAGATTTAGTTAATCAAGAATATGTTCCAGGTCCATTTACAACATCACACAACTTTACATATCAAAATGAACTATCACAAACAACAGAAACAACCTATGGATTAAGAGCACAAAAAGCACCATCTATTAAATCATTTACTGGGCAACAGAAAGTTTATGATGAAGGGTTTCTAAGGGCTGAATCTGTTGGAAGTTTACCAAAATTAGAGGATATCGGTATAAGCGGAAACTATGGTTCTGACATTATATTAACAGAACATGGGGTACAACTAAGAGCGGGTAAATTAATAGATAAAACAAACGCGCCAAAACAACAAAAAGATGATTTAGAATTATACCCAATGTATTCTAAAAAACACTCTAAAATATCATTAAAAAAATTTCCAACAACAGTAAAATTAGATTATAAAGAAATTATAGAAACAATTTTAAATAGAGGTGATATAAAACATGTTTTTGAATATTCGGTAAATAGCCTAACCACCCCAACTGAATTTACCGTTAATTTATATAGAGTAAACACAACATTAGGTGAAAAATATAAAACTGACGTTTTTAGTGTGAACACAGAATTAGATAATAGCGTAACTGAATTAATCTATACTTTAACAACACCGTTAGAAATGTCTAGTACTCAGGAAAAATTACAAGAAGCCTATATTCAAATTAGAGACTTTATATCTAGATTGGATAGAGAAAAACTAACAATAATTGACCCCTCTCTTCAAGAAATATACCCACATCCTATTTTTTTTAGACCCACAACAAGCTTAAGAAATCAGCCAAATTCGGGAGAGTTTTTAAAAAATATAGTATATGGAAATAAAGAAGGTGGGTATGGGCTTTTATTTAGTAACACCTCAATAGACGCCCCGCTAACACCTAAAAAAACAGTCATCCCATATTTGAAAAAAGTAAATGACGTTGATCAAACATTTGCAGCTACAACCGCCGATCAAATTTTAAGCCTTTCTACAACGCCTTCTGGCACAGGTACCCAAATTGATTTTGGCGGCTTAGACAAATATGAATATACACAAGAAGATTATATAATGAGAATTTTACCCAATACCTTTTCATCGGTTAGAGGGGAAAAATTGATAGAAATTCTTGAAATAGTAGTTACGATTCTTCTTAATCATACACACGGAATATGCACCGAGCCAAAATATTCTGAAGAAGTCATTTTACAGCTTAGAAACCTAATGGGTGCGGCTAGACAAAATATGGTAAATGCTTCGATAAGAATAAACTAATATGATATTTATTAAATAAAAAGATGTCATATTTCCGTTCATATTTTGAAAAAAACAACACCATATTAAAGGATTCTCAGGTTAATACCGCGAAAAATCCTAATACTGAACTAATATATGGCTCAACATTTTCAAAATTCTTATTTAAAGTAGATTTTACTGATTTAAAAGCAAAAATTGATTCCGGTGAATTTGTTATAACTACCGGCACAACCCATACATTACATTTAACAAATACCATTTTTGGTGATGAGACACTTATTAGACAAAAAAATGGTAGAGGTAGAGATAGAACAACGTCTTTTGATTTAATATTATTTAAAATAAATGAATTTTGGGATGAAGGTGTTGGCTTTGATTACGAAGATCAGATTTTTGATTTTACCGACGGTAATAACACTTTTGACGAAAGACCGTCAAACTGGTTTAATAGAACTACATTAAATTCTTGGACATCCCAAGGTGTATACACAACAACACCCACAATAGTTCAAACAATTCATTTTGATAATGGAAACGAAGATATAAATGTAGACATAACTAACTATGTCAACGGAATTATTGTATCCGGAAACACTAATCATGGTCTTGGACTAGCATTTGCTGTTCTATATCAAGATATTGAAGCAGAAGTCGATCAATCAGTAGCATTTTTCACAAAATATACACAAACTTTTTTTGAACCATATGTTGAAACGCATTTTGATGACAGAATCGATGATAATAGACAAAATTTTATAGAAAAAACAACTCAAAATTTATATTTGTATGTCACAAAGGGTACAAATTACTACGATTTAGATTCTCTACCTACTGTCGATATAACCGATGCAAACGGCACAGTTATTACCGGACTTGGTGATCTTACAACAACAAAAATAAAAAAAGGTATATATAAAGTCACATTTGGTTTAGATGGTGTTCTATGTGACGGTAAAAGATTTTATTATGACAAATGGAAAGGACTATTACTAGATGGTGTATCTATAAACAATGTCACACAAAAATTTGTTCCAAAACCATATTCTTCAAAATTCTCTGTTGGAGAAAACGAAACGGATATCCAAAAGTACTCTGTTCAATTTTTTGGTGTTAAATTAAATGAAAAAATAAAAAGAGGTGAAATAAAGAAAATTGTAACAACATTTAGGTCAATTGATACACCTAAAAATGTATTATTTGATGAGGTTTATTATAGGGTTTATATAAGAGAAGGTAAAACAAATGTAAATGTTTTTGATTGGACACAAATGGACAAAACAAATGAAAATTCATTTATGTTAGATACTGATTACTTAATACCTAGAGAATATTATCTAGAAATTAAAGGTAAGATGCATAATGAGTTTATCTATTATAAAGATGTAATAAAATTTGAGATTGTCTCTGAAAAATAAAAGTATTTATATATTATGAACATTAAAAATATTGTAAAAAAACATTTATTAGAAGCATTCGAAGAAAGTGGAGAAAAACCAGAGAATTATATGTTCTTCGGTAATATACAGCAAATGGCTAGACAATGTGAACTTTTAATGAAAGAAGATCACGATCGTATCGATTCTATCCTAAAAGAACACGATTGGGCTCAGGATCATATTGCTGAAGCAAAAAGTTTATTAGATCAGGTTTTTGATTTCTTAATGAACGAAACCACTCGTGGTGAAGAATCATTAAATGAAACTGAAGAAGATATTGATGAAAGTAAAAACTGTCCAACCGATCCAGCAAAATGGGCAGCATCCAAAGCAGCAGCTAAAGCAAAGTTCGATGTTTACCCCTCAGCATATGCAAATGGCTGGGCCGCAAAAAATTATAAATCAAAAGGCGGTAGATGGAAAAAATGCAAAAAATAGGATTATGAAAATATTAGTAAACGAAGAAGATTTAAAATATATTGAAGAATCCATTATAAACGGCGAAATCCTGAAGGAAGACCTTAGAAGATGGTTCAAAGAAAAATGGGTCGATGTGTCTAGAAAAGTTAATGGCAAACACCCACCATGTGGTAGAAAAGACGCCAATGGTAAAGCATATCCCAAATGTAGACCATCTAAAAAAGTTTCAAAAGAAACCCCCAAAATTGCTTCTTCTTATGATAAAAAGGAAAAGAAAGCAATGACTACTCAAAAAAGGCGTGCAGAAAAGAAAGATCCTAAATCCGGAAAGGGTAACAAACCCACTTTTGCACGCTTTGACGAAGGGGTTTCTAGGCTAAATGAGGATCAAATAGTCAACCTAGTACTAAATGCTATAAATGATATTAAAATCGAAAATAGAGGCCCAGAAATCAATTTAAATGAGTCTAGATCGGTTATCTCTGAGTCAATGACATATCATATAGAAAATAACCTACCAATAACAGAAAACGTATTTAGAGTATATTCAAAAGAATTTTTTAATCTATATAATGAGGCTAGAAAACTAAATGAAACAAATACTGTTAAATTCTTTGGTTATGACCAAGAGCTTATAGACACAAATATTGGAGAAACTGGAATATATGAAGGTGAAGAAGTTTATCTAGATATTCCATTTATTGAAAATGAAGAGGAATATTTAATGGAAGCCAAACACAGAGGTAGAAATGTAAAATTAAATAAACCATTTCGTACCCCAGGTGGTCCTAAAAAATTTGCGGTCTATGTAAAAACATCAGGTGGTAATATTAAGAAGGTGACTTTTGGTGATCCAAATTTAAGGGTAAGGAGTTCAAACAAAAAAGCTGCTAAATCATTTAGAGCAAGACACAAATGTGCTCAGAAAAAAGATAGAACAACAGCAGGTTACTGGAGCTGCAATATCTCAAGATACAGAAAAGCTCTTGGAATTAAATCTAAAAATCCTTGGTAATGGGTTTACCATTTAAAGAAGACATTAAAGGAAAATACAACTATAGAACATTTGAATCGAGTGTTGATGAAAACGAATTAAAATGGCACTTTGATTTAGAAGATAGGGTCGTTATTTGTGAACACGACACCGATTGGTTAATACAAATGGATAACAAGTTACCAATTAAAATAGAAAAAAACGTAGAATATTATATACCAGAAGGAGAATATCATAGAGTTATTAAGGGGTCTGGTAACCTTACAGTAAAAGTTCTTAAATTAAACGCCCCCTAGACCAATACCATATCCTATTATCTGAATATCTATTAAGACTTTTAGCCTCTTTTTTTTCAACTAACTTACTAATTTGTGATATATCTGATTGATTTCTAATATCTATACCTATATTATACCCACCTTCTGATTTTTCATAAGTAGTTTCCCTCATTGGTTCTACATATTTACCCTCATCATATAGTTTAAGTGTTTTAGCCATTTCGTCCTTTTTCATTTTACATTCTATACCCCTCTGGTATATCATTTTTTCAAGGACGTCTGTTCTAAGCTTGCTGTAATCCGTTTCACTCATAGATACAAAAATAAATATTTTTTTGGAATATTCCAAAAATAAAAAACCCCCGATTTCTCGGGGGCTTTTTTATAAAGAACAATTAAGATTATCTTAAAGTGTTCATGTCGAAAGTGTTCAATCCACTTACGTTGATCACACCGAAGTAACGGTTGTTAACCATTTTCTTCGCGTATCTTGTCATGATACCTTTGATTGGTGTCATGTTGAATGGATTATACATAGTTGGGGTTAATTGTAGAGGCACATATGGTGCATAAATGTAACCAGCATCCAACAATGATTTACCTTTGTGACCTATGATGATTTTACCTGCTGGTAAATATGGATCACGGTATACTTGGTAACGACCTGCTAATGAACCGATTTTCTCAATACCCATGTTGTATTGATCTTGTTCAGGAGCCGCATTTGATACGTGGAAATATTCTAGATCATCGAATACAGCAGATACTTCTGAAGATACAACAACCCAGTTAGCGCCACCTCTCAAAGTTGACTTATGGATTTGAGCTGAAACTTGGTTAATTTTAGTAACCAAAGTTTGGTTCCAGTCTTTCTGAGTGTAACCCATGAATGGTGTGTTACCGGTTGCACCGTACTTCCACTCATTATAGTCCCACTTAGCTGTCCAAGCAGCGCCTTTTCTAAGGTCACGTAAAATTTCACGGTCAACCTCAGCAGCGATTTGCTCAGATAATAAAGCTGTTAATTCAGCTTCAGCATCGATGTTATGGAACGCAGATACGTCCTGAGCAAGTTCTGGAGACCAGCTAGCTCTTAATTTTCTTTCAGTAACAGATACTGTTACAGAAGCTAAATCGAAAGATACTTCACCGATTTCTTCTTCGAATTCTAATGTATCATAAACTCTGAAAGTTAATGTGATATCATCAGCAGAGAAGTTAGCAGGTGCAGATAGGTTTGAGAAACCAGAAGTTGCACTATAATCTTGTAAATCTACAGAGATAAAGATTGAACCTTCTTCATCACAAACATCTTGGTATCTACCTGAAGGATATTTTGCTGTAGTAGCTTTTTGACCATACTCAACAATACCCTTACCATATTTTTGTGTAACAACGTTAAAGTTTCTTGCAACACCGCTATATGCTATAGCAGCAGAAGCTAAGAAATCTTCAGTATCCATTACAGAACCGTTAGGCCCGATTAATTTACCTTGACCATCTTTAGTGAAACCACTGAACTTAACTACTACAGATCCTACTGAAGTACCAGTCAATGCAGATGCAGCAACAGTTGAAACCGCTCCGTTAGAGAAAGATACAAAAGAGTCACCAGCAAGAGTAACGCCAGAGAATTTACCTTTTGAATAATCAAAAATACCTGAATCAACTGAATCATCAGACTCATAGAAACGATCATAAAGGCTTCTAGCAGAATCTGAATAACCTGCAGTTTGAGCGTCAGTTGTGTTAGGATATCCGAATGGTGCGTAGTGAGAACCACTGTTTCTATCCTGGATTTTAGGTACGAAGTAGAACAATTTACCGATTGGTAAGTTCATAGCTTGTACAGATACGATGTCGTTAGCTAATAATTTAGAAAACACACGACGGATGATTGGGAAAACAACAGTCTCGAATGAACCAGACGCATCAGCTACAGCTGCTTCGTTGATTAAATAAGACGCTTGGTTTTCATACAATTGCGCAATGTTATCTTTTTGATGGCCATCAAGACCCTCTAGGAATCCTAAGTCTTCCCATTTTTTAATGGTATCTTCTTTGATAACACGAAGGTGCTTAAGACCGATGTTACCAACCATACCTGATTCTAATAATGCTCCCATTTTTTTGGTTTTATTTTTGTTTTGTTATTATTTTATTTTACTCATTAAGTCTTTCATTCTTCTGAATTGTGGGCTTTCATAAGCTTTTGACTCAGCCAACATTTCTTGAGTTGAAGAACTTGAAGGAGTAGATGCAATTTTATCAACAACAGTCTCGGTTACTGGTTTTTTAGTTTCGAGTTCTGATTTGATAGAATTGTAAAGATTTTTAGATTCGTTTATAGATGAAATTGAATCAAATCTCTTCAAAATATTCAATTTTTCTTGTTTTGTTGTTGAATGTTCAGTAAACAAACGTGTTGCATAAGCTAGATTAGCATTAAACACAGCAACTTCATTAAGCTTTTCCTTGAAAAGAACTAAAGCCTTTTTGTATTCAGAATTTTGCTTTTTAAGGTTTTCAACTTCTTCATTGATTGCCCCAGCAGCAAAAACTTTCTTACTTTTTAAACCAGCTCTATTAGCTTCATTTTTGTCACCATGCTTATTCCACTTAGTTCTAGCCGCTTCCGTAGCCTCAACTTCCTTAGAATCTTCCTCAGACACTTCTTCATAAGCTTCTTCTTCGCTTGAATCGTCGTCATCTTCGTCATCTAATTCAATTTCATAAACAGTTTCCTCAGAAACTTCTTCATGCGCTTCTTCTGCAACTTCATTAGACTCTTCTTCGTTCCAGTCTTCAGAAACTTCTTCTTCACCTTCCTCAGATTCGTCTAATTTAATGATGTACTCATCATCTTCGTCTTTTAATTCGATGTTATTACCGTCTTTTTTAACAACGATACCGTCTTCATCAGACATAGCTTTGAAAACTTTTAAAACCTCTTCATCAGAAGCTCCTGTCATATCAAGCATGTCATCATCAGCTGGTTCGTTAATTGCTGGCATATCACCCATTGCTGGCATATCACCCATTTCAGGTGATTCGTCATCAATACCTTTTGATGGTTCATCATTTATCGAGGGCATTTCTTCTTCATCATCAGCTTCATCACCTTCTTCTTCTGAATCGGGTTGTTCTGATACATCTTTTGATTCCTCTTTTTCAGGATTCATAGCTTCTTCATCAGCAGCTACTTCTTCCTCTTCTTCTTCTTCTGACTCTTTAAGCAACTCATTTAGTTCTTGCTTCATTACTGAAGAAAGTATACCTTTTGCATTTTGCTTTACCGCTTCTTCAAGTGTATTAACTTGAAGTAAAGCTTGTTCTAAAATGGATTTTTCGGTCATTTTTTTTATTTGATTTACTATATAAATATGTGTATATTTAAAAAAATTCTTCTTTTCAATATTGAAAAGAACAATTTTTTATATATTTCTTATTAATTTTTTAGAAAAGAATCTAGTTTACCCATTAATTTTCTCATCCTATCTTCAACTACTGGTTTTTCTTCTACTGTTTCGTTGAATTTGTCCTTATCATTAATGTCATGAAATACATAAGCGCCTGGGGTAGACGGTGAAGAAACAAGATCAAAACAAACTAATTCAAAATCGTCTTGAACAATATTTTGACCTTTTATTTGTTTTAATGATCCAACGCCCCTAGATGATATACCCAGAGTTACACCATTTAATATTAACATAGCGGCTTGATCACCCTTACAACTAACAATACCCATTTTTTTCCAACCAGGGGATGTTAGTATTTTAATCTTACCCATTAGTGTTTTACCCTCCCACCATGTTTCCGTGATGGTATGTGAAACTCTATCTAAGTCGATTAATGATGATGATGGGTGATTTAGTTCATTTAATGCGGACCCCTTTCTAATAATTTCTTGATATTTTTCATTTTCCCTTTTTAATAAAACTTCGGGATAAATTCTTCCATTTTTATTTGGGGTATCGAACTTTTGTAAAACCGCATATAAAATAAGGTCCTGATCGGTATCCCTATTTTGCATTTCCGTAATAATATTTTTATTTTTTCTATCTTCTGGAGATATGTGTCCGGCATCGTACTCAATTAAAATGCCTCTACCCGTCTCGTTAGCTCCCAATACTTTCATTATAGATATATTAATATATCATATAAATACAAGCAATTAGGATTCAAATCTTAGATTTGTTAAAATTGAATAAGGTTTTATTGTCTAAACAAGAATCGATAGAATTGTATATAAACTTTTTTATAATATTTTTTACCACTGGTGATTTAACGTCAAAATACTCATTAACAAATAAAGTTATCTCTAAATTCATAAATGATCTTTTATTCATTTTTATACCCTTAGTCCTAATGTCTAAATCTACAATACTTTCTTTTTTAAAGAATCCACTAAAATCATATGTTCTTATTAATTCTTTGATTGTTCTTCTAGCATTTGAAATTGTTCTATCAAAGTCTAACTCATTAGTTTCGGGTTCTACCCAAGCGTTCATTTTAACATATATGGTTTTTAAATTTTTGAAGTCTACGGTACCATAACCTATTTTCACTTCTTCATATTCCCCCAAGGGAATATATTTCCCAATTTTCATTAACTTTTTACATAATTTTATTTATATTATGGTGTAATATTAAAAATAAGAAAAAATTTTTGATTTTCCAAAAATATATAGAAATATTTATATTTTATGATTATAATTGATTTAAAAAACGAAAAAAACATTGAGTCCGCTTTAAGGACGTACAAAAGTAAAGTTCAAAAAACAAAACAAATCCAAAAGCTTAGAGCTAGACAAGAATTTGTTAAACCTTCAGTAAAAAGACGCGAGGAGATTTTAAAAGCAATTTATGTAGAAAAATTAAAGAATGGTCTTACCGATTAAGCAAGACCATTTTTCAATTCAATAAGTCTAAAATAGTTAAGTCTAGAAGATTGTTTATTTTTAACCTCTTCCATAACTTTACCTAATTTATCTTTCATTTCTTTATCGGTAGACTCGGTTAATAAATTTTCTATTTGAGTTGTTAAAGACTCTTTTAATTCTTGAGTTTTCGTGTTAATATCTTCATTTGATAAAGACATTATATTTTTAAATTCTTTTTTTTGTTCCTCGGTTAATGTATTATCATAAAATACATTAAAATTATTTGCCAACACGCTATAAAGCAAACCTTCATTTAGTGTATATGTTTCATTTTCTTTAGAAACTGATTGTTTCTTTGTTGTAAGATGCTCAACTAATTTTTTTCTAGCAACAATCTTTTTTTCAATATTTGCCAACGTGTCCTTTGATAATAATTGGTCTAATGATTCATATAATTCGTTTTTATCAAAATCTGTTACACCCAATTTTTTATCCAGGTCCTCACAAAATTGTGATAAATTAAAATTCACTGATTGGCTATTTAACATAGTTTCAATACCCTCGACATATAAACGAGCAGTTTCTTTATCTTCAATGTATTTATTTTCCATTTCTTCGTAGAACAAATACATTTCCTTAAATTGTTTATTTTCAATTATAGTTTTAAGAATTTCTTTAATTTCTTTTTTGCTCTTATTACTATAAGATTCGGTTAGTTTTTTTAGTAACTTAGTTTTTACAATACCAATCTTGCTCATTTTTATTGGTTTAATATATCTTTTATTTTATTCTCTATTTCATAAATATTCTTCTTTGCTTTATCTAAATCAAATAAATCAGATATATCATTAGCTTCGCCTAGAATATTTTTCATATAAATTCTTTTATTTTCGCTTAATGGCTCACCAGCATCTCCACCAGACGGCGGCGCCGGAGGTGTTCCACCAGCAGACATGTCTCCTCCACCCTCTTCACTAGTTTGAGCATCAAGTTTAGCCCTTTCCTCTTCTGGAATACCGTACTTAGAATCAACCTCATCAAATACTCCCGATCTTGGGATAACCTTTGCGGTGTTTGTTAATTCAGCACCCATAGCTCTTTCAAGTCTCTGTTGTTGAAGATCAAGAATAACTTCATTATCGCTCATGCCCAATATATTCTTCTTAGCCCACGTGTGTGAAACTGGAAGTATACCGACTTGAGATTGATCTGAAGTAGCATCTTTATACAGTGTAACCTTTTCTTTCCATTGTTCAATCTTTAATAGATCCGATTGAGATGACGGGTTAGTTAAACCCAATGTGAAGTTTTCTAATTCATCTTCTAAACCTAAAAGATATAAATGAATTAATGCTATTTTATTTAATTCTTGTATTAAAGATTTTTGTACTCTATTAATTGTTCTAGCAAAACGAATATCCATTAAAGCTAGATTTTTTCCATCACCAACAACTTCCTCAAACCCTAAAAATGCTTTAGGTATTCTTAGTGCCGCTAATAATTTCTTTTGAATATATTCAATATCGGCAATTTCTCCTAAATTTTGTGCCCCGGCTAAAGTTTCAATTGGGCTAGGTGCTGCTGGATCACGCACAGGGATAAAATAATCTTGGTCAATAGCCATTTGATTATATCTCATATCAACCTGTCCATTTCTTTGATCAACAACCGTATCTCTTTTAAATTTACTAGCAACACGTTGTACATAAGCTTCAATGTCTTTATCATCCATGTTACCAACAAACACTTTAAACACCCTTCTTTCTGGTGCCCTAGATGTTCTATAAATTAACATAGCGTCTTCAGCTAAAAGTAATTGTTTCCAGATTCTTCTAACTTTATCCAACATTGATGTACCATATGGAAGCTTTCTATCATCACCCAATAATCTAAAGTGAGCCACTTCCCATGATTGGAATTCCATGTCTTTGGTTTTCCAACTAAAACGCAATTCCCTAATAGGCATTTTTATTTCGCCCTGATTTGGTGTTCTAGTTTGAGCCCCCTCCCATCTTTCGATTTCTATATTAGGTAATTGTTGACATCCAACGACACCTTTTTCTGGGTCGCTTTTTAAATAAACAAAGTTATCACCATACTTACATAGGTTTCTTGCCCACATTTGTAAATTGGTATTAATATCTAATCTATTTTCAAATAAATCAGTAAGAATATTTTTTACTCTTTTAGATTCAGAGTATACATTTAAAATATTACCCTTTTCAGATACTGTTGTGGATTCTTCAGCATAGATATCCAATGCCGCTGAAATCTCAGGAGTAAATTCCATTGATTCAAAGTCATAATAAGCAGCTAGTCTGTTTGGTTCATAATATACTGATTGATTATACAATGAATTATCCAATTTAGCCCACTTATCAAAAAGAAACTGAGACTGTTGTGCTTGTAATTTCGCTTTTTCAAATTCAACAGGATCACCAGTTTTCAAAAGTTCTTCTCTAGAGAAGTTAAACGATGGTGGATTACGATCCCCTCTATTTTGAAAACCGAAAATTTTAGTTAATTTCTGAAAAACGGTCAAATCTTGATTCGCCATACTATATAAATACTATTCTATTTAATCTAATCAATTTTTATAAATTAATCAACCCTTTTTTTACCGCCGAATAGCCAAGAATATTGATTATATTGTTCTTTTGCTGGTATATTTGATGTGGATGGTTTAGCATATGGCGAACTATCTATTTGCATCATCCCGACTTGATCAAAAGAAGTTCCGTAAGAATAAACATTACTTTTTGGGGCCTCATATGTTCTTTCGGACATGACCCAAGATTCAAGCATAGCTTTATTTTGTTGTTCATTTCTTTTTAATTGTGTAAAAGAAATATCCCCAGCATACATAGCGATTGCAATACTCATAATAGAGTCATCATGTGAGCCCTTCATGTGATTTGGCTTACCGTTTATATAAACAAAGGTGTTTAATTCATTTAACAATCTATTAGATCTAATAATAAAGTCATGTCTTAATTGTTCTTCGAAACATGCCACAATTTGCGTTCTTTTATTATTAAAGTTAATACCGGGTATTTTTTCTAAAGCCTTTTGATTATATTCCCAAACATTTTTTGTGTTAAACCCATCAACAAATAAATCTTTATAATTCATTTCTTGTAGTTTTCTAGATGTTGCTACGCCCATACCTCCGGTTATATCTATCACAATAAATGCATTATATAAAATCCCCCATTTATAAGCCACAGAAGCTAAATCATCAGGTGGCATTTTACCAACATATTCTAATACCTGTTCTCTATCGTCAAAATCAATAACATTAATTGCAGAAAAATCATCACTGTCACCCCTGCTAACGTCAACACCCATAATATATCTATGACCTTCAACCGGCTCCTTCCATTGCCAAAGAGTACCTTGCATGTATTTTTCGTTAGGGATTTTAATCATTGTTTTAGCAATTCTTTCCATAGTATCGGAAGGAATAACACTATCACCAGAACCCAAGAAATCACATTCAAGTTCTTGAGCAATTTTTCTCTTATCATACTTGAATTTTTTGGACATCGATTCAAACCAACTCGAATATGGTTGATATCCGGCATCCATAAGATCTTGATATTTTTCCATATCAAAGTCTTTAAGTAATACTTCATCATCATTGTATTGTTCTCTATTTAACATGTAATGAACAATATCAGGAACCTTAACCCAAACCAAATCTCTAGCATAACGAGGATCTTTAAACCATCTTAAATCGGTTATATGGAAATCATTTATGCCTCTAATTGCTTGTTCGTACACACCATAATAAATTGGATCATAACCATTTGGTGTGGATATTAATATAATCTTACCGCCTGTAGAAAGGGATGCCATAGATGCCGCCCAGAAGTCTTCTCCAGCTTCAATGTATGCGGCTTCATCAAATACAAGAATAGTTGGTGTATAACCACGCAAAGCATCTGCCGAAGTTGCAACAGCTTTAACTTCACAACCATTATTAAGTCTATATCTACTTTCTGAATTTTTATCGACAGAAAACCCAACATTAATCCAATCAGGCCACTGATCTAAAAAATTTCGTACTTTGTTAGCCATCTCTATAGCAGTATCTCTTTTATTTGCAATAATCAATACTCTCTCCGGATTTTCTGGTTTTGCTAATTGTAATTTTTTTGAAATCCATGCTGCAGTTACCGTTGTAACGCCCGCTTGTCTATATTTTCTAGTGATATTTTCATTATAATCTTCATAGTCCTGAAGTAATTGTATTTGATCTGGAAATAATTCTAGTGGAACATATTTTTTTTGCGTATTATCATACGTTTGTAAATATGTTTTTAATGCATATGGTGTATCTTTTATGATACGTGCATATTCTTTTAATTGTTCTATTTTATTACTCATATATATAAATAGCAAAAAGGGATCAATTTTGATCCCCTTATTTTAATCTGGTAATTTTATCCCCATACCACTTAAAAAGTCTTCTAAATTATCATCATTGTCTGGCGGTATGTTATTATCTTCCCTATATGAGTCATATTCATTTTTAAGATTTGTTGCTTCTCGCATAACTTCAATGAATTTCTGCTGCGCCAACCTATTTTTGGATTCATCATCGCTAATCACATTACCAATTATTTTTAAGAATTCTTGTGCTGGATACTGATATAATATCATTTCAAACCAACCAATTAACCCTTTGTTTTCATCAGAATACATTTCATCAGGAAGTGTCATTCTTAATTTTTCATATAGCTCTGGGCCAATAACCAATTGTATTGGTTCATTTTGTAGTAGATCCGTTTTACCCATAACTCTTTGAGCTGTTACCGGATCCTTAGGTAAACCATGCCTACCAATTGCTTCTTTTATTCCTTTAATGATTTCGTGGCATAAGACAGGAAATAAAAAAGCTCTTGCAACAATTTTTGTATCTGTTTTTTCTTGACCTTGGCCGTCTTCTTCATCATCATCTGATTTTGTTAAAAAATTTTGACCAATAATCATCATTTGCCCCATTGACCAATCTAAACTAAAATATAGGTAATCATTAATTGACATCGCTCTTTTATAAAGAGGATATAATCTCTGATCAATCTGATCTAATTTTGCACGCACTTCAGGTTTTTCATATAGGTGATGGCCTTTTTTAGCCGCCCCCTGAATAATTGCATTTATAATATTTCTCTTATGTTTTTCCAACTCTAGTTGTTCCTCTGGTGTTAAATCTTCAACATCAAATGAAGGTAATTCTGGCTGCTGTTGATTTGCCTGCTCTTCATCATTCTCAGGTTCCGTCCTAAAAATATCCGGGTCGATATCATCTGCATTTAAACTAACCTCAAACTCAAACCAATCCACAGGAACTTCAGTTTCTTCCAAAGACACCTCAATTGCTAATCTTTCCAATTCTTCGGTATGTTGTATTTCTATTTCCACTATTTGCCTAGAAGTTCTCATGGCTTCACTTTTGAACATATTCTTAACCTGTTCAGTACTTAAGTCAGAAATACCAGTGACGTTTTTTAAATGATCAACGATTTTTTTAAATCTAGATGCAACAAGTCTTTCAACATCCTGTGCACCTCTTCTCATTGCTGGATTTGTGGCATATAAACCCTCTGGATCAGAAATACTTCTTTCAACATTAGGATTTATTCTTTCAGGATAATCTCCGTAATCTATTGCTTCTTTAATTTTTTTGTTAGCCATTAATGCTTAGTAAAAATTCTGTGAACTAATTGAATTATTTTTGATTTAGCTTCATCCCCCTTTGCTTTTGGCGCAGGATCAGGATTTGTTGTTGGTCTAATACCGGGATGCTTAGGCTTTTCCCTTACCGGCGTATCTTTATCAGGTTTAGTGTCCGGTTTAGTATCCGGCGCAACCTCTGGGGCTGTTTCCGGCCCTGCTAACTCAACCTCACCCATAAATTCAGGTAATTTATTGGTTTCCTCTTTTTCTGAAATATTAATGAATTTTGTTTTAACTAATTCCACCATCTCACCTTTTGTTGTTAGGCTATGATACGTATTATCTACCACATTGTCAACAAATTCGTTTAATTTATTTAAATTAAGTTTTTTAGTTTTATTTTTAACGGCCTTTCTTATTTTAGAAACTGGTATAATATCTTCTTCTTTTACTTCGATATTTGCTTTATCAATCTTTGGATCTTTAAGAACGCTGTTTAATGCTGCAACATCTTTTGGATCTTTACTATTGTAAACATTTTTAGTTGTTGTTATCTGCTGAACTTCTTTAATTACTTTATTAGCAAATTTAATAATTTGACTATCAGTAAACTTAGACAATGTTGTCTCAGAAAAACCTTCTTTAATTAGTTTTGAAACAATTTCTTCTCTTTTCATTTGAATTTATATTTTAATTCTTCATTAATTAATCTCAACCCCCTTTTAGCCAACTTTTCGGTCACACTATCAAGGTCTTCGCCAAAATGAAAAGAAACCCTAATAGGTCTCTCTTCAGCCTCCATATCAAAATTTTCCCAACCTAAAGCAACAATTCCATCAACTGCATCAATCACACCAAAGTAATCTGAATTTTGTACTAATTCTAATTTTAAATCAGTATCTTTTAATAAACCAACAAGGTCTATTGCTTCAATTTCTGGTGGTATTGCTCTACCTGCTGATGGAATTATAAACCACTCTTCAACCAATGTTTCCGGATCTTCACCAAAGATAAATTCATATTGTCTCTGGCCTTTGTAGTCTTGACCCAGTTCATTGATATAAAGAAGGTACATTATTCAAAGTATTTACTTAATGTTGTATTGATGTTCTCATTTATTTCACTTAGCTCTGGTGTAATGTCTAATTCATCTAATGGAAGTTCCTTTTCTTCTGGTTCATTTTCTTCACCAAAATCATAAACCATACCATCTTCAGATTCACCCATATCTAAATCTATTTCGCCCAATTCAACCTCTTCATCATCACCTAATTTCGTATTTACCAATTCTTCTAATTTTGAAATTCTTTCTGCTAAATCATCCTCAGGTGTAGGTGCTGGCTCTTCATCAGATGGTTCTTCTGCATCAACTTCAGGAGCTTCTTCAGCGCCTGGCTCTACGGAAGCTTCCTCATCTCTTTCAAACTTTTTACCGATTTCTTCAATATCATCGTCTTCTAATTTGTCAAGATCAACCGCAGAAATAACCATATTTAAAACGTATTTAATATCGTCACTTTCCATTTTTGGTTGTTGGTCTCTTAACTCCTGACCTAGTTTACCAGCAAATTTTTGAACCTCAGCCATGTAATCTGATCTTTTTCCGGATTCCATAGAACCACCTTCCGGTGAAGACTCTGGACCAAAATCCGAAGCAGCTTCTGGTTCAGCACCAGGTCCTTCTGCGGAAGTCTCCGCCGATGGTTCCATAGGCGGCATTTCTGTAGGTACAGATTCAGTTGGAGGTAGTGCAGGCGCATCCAATGGTTCAACACTAGTAGGTGCCTCTTCTTTTGGCTTATTAGGTTTTAAAATGTATTTTGTTACTTCCTCATTTAATTCCTGAGATTTTAACAATTCAAGTCTCTTCAATGCCTCAGCATACGAAGTAAATCTATTTTTATTTTTCATGAACATACCACCAATATAATCTAGTGTTTGTTCATTAAGTCCCTTTTTTACATAATATCCATCTTTTTCTCTAACAATACCATAAACACCATTTGTGCTTTCTTTTACAAGTTCAGCACTTCTTGAGTTTTTGTTGTTAGTTGATTTCTGGTTATAGTAGGCTAATTCAAGGATTCTTTTGATTTTATCATCACCTTGTAATTTTTCGCTACCGATAGGTTTTAAATCTCCCATTGTGTTAATATTAAAATAAGCTTATTCTTACCTTATAAATACTAAATAAAAGGAAAAAAATAGAGTTTGCAATTATGCGAGAGATAATTTTTTGTCTGACATACCTCTTTTGAGGTCCATTAATTTTTCAATGTAACCATTTCTTCTTAATAGCTTAAATGTTAAGTTTTCATAAGAATACTCACCTCCACTCGCTAAACCGCTTTTTCTAAATTTTCTTAGCTTATCTCTTAAGTCTAAAATCTTTTTAGTAATATCTTCCCCCTTATTAAATTCTTCAATTAATTCATCTATTTTTTTCGCAAAATATTCACCCTTAGTCAATATATTTTTAGCATCTATACTTTCTTTTTTCATAGATGGTTCAATTACCCATTCATTGTTTAATATAGAGTAAACCCCGCTAGACGAATGTTCTTCATCTATGTCCTGAACATATAATTCAACATCAAACCCCTTTACTTTAATATTATTCAAATCATTCCACATACCCTTCTTAGCATCAAAAAACTCTTTTACAATATCATGTAATGCTATATTATTACCTTCACCATCATTTAATTCATCCATATCAACCAATATGTGTAAATCCACATCTGAATATTCTGACCAATTGTAATTAGCCAAAGACCCGGTTAACCTTACATCGTGAATAAAAAAATCAACGCCACTAAATTCAATGAAATTATCTGTTATTTCTAAAAGCCTGTCTATAATTTCTTTTTTCATCACAAATGAACCAGAATCAGACTTATCAAAAATATCCAAACACAGCGTGTTTTTCATTTCAAATGATCTAATTATTTTTTTATCCACGTCTGGGTCGGATAATTCTAAAAGTTCATCTACTAGATTTGTCATTAACTAATTTTTTTAAAACTATATTTTGTTTTAATATTTGCATTTAAATACGCCCCTTGTGAATCCGCCATTCTAAACTTAACGAATAATTCCCACGGAACGTCCGCATATTCATAAATACTTTCATTATTAAAGACAATTGATAATGATGATGTCTCGGTGTTATAGGTTGCTGATTTTATATTTGAAGATTTAATATCAACATAAATTAAATTACCCTCAATTTTTTCTGAAATTATAGCCATAGTCTTTTTTATAAAATATACACTTTTTAAAAATAAAAAAAAAGCCCCAATTCACGGGGCTTTAATTTTAATTACAGGTAAATCAATTTAAAGATATTAATCTCTCTAATGATTTTTTTTGATCTATCGGTAACGTTAATTCAAGAACACCGTTTTCAACCTTTCCAATGATGTCTTTTTCTTTGACATCATCAGGAATCGAATAAGACTTAACAAAATTACTAACGAAGTGTGTTCTTTCGTCTTTTTCTTCTTTCACAAATGAAATTTTTAAAACACCTTTTTTTGTTGAAATTTTTAGGTCTTCCTTTGTTAACCCAGGAATAGACAATAATACCTTGTAATCATTTTCATTCTTACGAATGCTAGTTTGTGGTCCCCCCACTACTCGAGCTGTATCAAAAACCCTATCAACAGCATCGAAAAACGGATCTTTAAATAATGTTATCATAATTTATAAATTTTAAACCTACGGTATCAATTTCTTTACCAAAAAAGATTATATGTCATTTTGGCTTAAATAAAATATTTTTATTGACATTTTGTCAATCTCTTAGTTTTTTTTTATCAAAAAAATTACTTATTTTTGAAAGAAAATCAGAATGTTATGCCAGTAGACTTTGAGTACGAGGAAAACCCAAAAGCAAACCCAAGAAACAAAAGAAATAATTCGGGAACACCAATATTAGATAACTTTTCAAGGGATTTAATCAAATTAGCCCAAGAGGGTAAAATAGATCCTATAGTTGGTAGGGACAAAGAAGTTAAAAGAATTGCACAAATATTGTCAAGAAAGAAAAAAAACAATACAGTGATTGTTGGTGATGCTGGTGTTGGTAAATCAGCATTGGTTGAAAAACTGGCTTTAATGATATCTAAAGGTGATTGCCCATCAAATCTTCTAGATAAAAGGGTTGTGTCTCTTGATCTTACATCGCTCGTTGCTGGGACAAAATATAGAGGACAATTTGAAGAAAGGATTAAAGCTATTCTACATGAATTACAAGAAAACCCAGATGTTGTGGTCTTTATAGATGAGTTGCACACAATGGTTGGTGCGGGTAATGCTAGTGGTTCTATGGACGCTGCTAATATTTTAAAACCGGCTTTGGCTAGAGGTGAAATACAATGTATAGGTGCAACTACTTTTGATGAGTTTAAAAAACATATTGAAAAAGATGGCGCATTAGTAAGAAGATTTCAAAAAATCATATTAAAAGAACCAACAGAATTGGAAACAATAGAAATTCTTCGTAATCTACAACAATCGTATGAAGATTTTCATAAGGTATCTTATAAAGAAGATGTAATTGAAACAATTGTAAAATTATCAGGAAGATTTATGACTGATAAACAATTTCCAGATAAGGCTATTGACGTTTTAGATGAACTAGGTTCAGAAAAACGAGTAATCACTAAAGTGCCCGAAATTATTGAAAAATTAAAAAAAGAAATTGATGAGATTAAAGATAAGAAGATAGAAGTGGTTAAAACACAGAATTATGAGCAAGCTGCAAAGTTGAGGGATGAAGAAAGAAAAATAATGAAGAAATTGGATGACGAAAAATCAAAATGGTTAAATAAACAAAAAGGTAGTTTAATACCTGTTACAGTTGAAGATGTATATGAAATCGTTTCCAATATGGTAGGAATACCGATATCAAAAATTGATAGTAATGAAATCAATAATCTTTTAAATTTAGAAAAAAGTCTATCTGAAAAGGTTATCGGTCAAGATGACGCAATTTCAATCATATCAAAAGCAATCAGAAGAAACAGGGTAGGAATAAAAGACGGTAAAAAACCAATCGGTTCTTTTATTTTTCTTGGTTCAACAGGTGTTGGTAAAACTTACTTAGCTAAAAGTTTAGCCAGTTTAATTTTTGGATCGGAAGACCGGGTAATCAGAGTTGACATGAGCGAGTTTATGGAAAAACATACTGTTTCTAGACTGATTGGTTCTCCTCCAGGTTATGTTGGATATGAAGAAGGTGGCCAATTAACCGAAAAGGTAAAAAATAATCCATTTTCGGTGATACTATTTGATGAAATTGAAAAAGCACATAAAGATGTCTTTAATATTTTGCTTCAAATATTGGATGAAGGCCATCTAACAGACTCGTTTGGTAGAAAAGTTAATTTTACTAATACCTTAATAATAATGACATCAAATGTCGGGGCAAAAAAGGTTTCCGAATTCGGAGGTGGTGTTGGATTCTCTACAAGTAGTAGTGAATCTCAGCAATATGAGGTTAAAAAAACCATGATTCAAAAATCTTTAAAACAACAATTCAATCCAGAATTTTTAAATAGAATAGATGATATCATTTTATTTAATCCATTGGGCGAAGAGGCACTTAAAAAAATTGTTAAACTTGAAATTGATAAATTAATAATTCGTTTATCTGAAAAGAACTATAAAATAACATTTGATTTAAGTGTTTTAACGGAAATAATTAAAAGAAATAAAGAAGAACAATACGGGGCTAGACCAATAAAAAGAATTGTCCAATCATTATGTGAAGACTTTCTTAGCGATCAAATACTTTCGGGTAATATTATTGAAAATACCCCTGTAAAAATTGTTTTTAAAGAAAAAATGGAGATAAAGACAAAAATTATCTAACATTATTGCTAAATAGTTGACTTTTTTACAAAGTCACATATATTTATATAACTGTAGGTTCTCTTTGTCGATTACCTTTTCGTTTTTTTCATAAGTAAGCGGGGTTGAACCCGCCGAAAGACCTTAAAACCCCGACATCCTGTTGGGGTTTTTTATTAAAATTTGGTTTTCTGCCTTTTTTTCCTTATATTTACTATAGTATGAAAAAATACACATTGATTTTAGCTCTTGGTGTTGCATTTACACTAACAGCATGTGGTTCAGGATCTGCCACAAACGAAGCAACGGATTCTACTGCTGCACAAGTTGACACAGCTGCTGTAACCACAGCAGATTCGACGGTGAACGCGGTTGACACTTCTGCCCCTGCTGCGGGTGAAGCTGTAAAATAATGAAATGGGCCGGTAAATCCGGCCCTTTCTTTATAAATCTTAAAATATTCTTTGAAATCTAGATTTTTTTCCTTAAAATTAGTGTATAAACCACTAAATTATGGAAAATTATGTATGCAGTATCTGTAATAAAGATACATCTAATGTTGATTATGAATATCTAGTTGGATATGATCATTTGTCTTGTGTTTTAGAAACCGAAAAAGCAAACCAAATTGAAACGTGTGTTCTATGTGGCGCAGAAACGCCCTATAAATTTTACGAGCATATCGATATGAGACATGGTTACGTAGAAGGGTGTGGACAATTATGTGAAAAGTGTTACGACCTGGGTACAGATAGAGAACAGTTGTTAGTACCAACAACTTTAATAAAATCAACAACCAATGACGCTGAATTAGGGTCTAAAATTAGACGTTTATATTGGGAATCAAGATAATTTTTTTTTATCATTATTTTTACTTATCTTTAGGTATTAATCAGAGCAATGAAAAAAGACCAAAATAATATGATATTGTTCATTATAACCATAATAATGTTAGTTATGGTCTTAATTATTGCCAAACACTATCGTGACGAGGTATTTGACCTAAAAAAACGGGTTAAAAATTTGGAAATACTTATAGAGAGTTATGGGAGAAATGACAAAGCCGCCGAAAGGTGAATTAATTTTATTAAGGGGGCTACCAGGTTCTGGTAAAACCACATTAGGGTTTGTTATATTACAAACAATGCAACAACAACCTGAGGTTTTGTCTGCTGACAATTTTTTCGTGGATGATAAGGGTAATTACAATTTTGATTCGTCAAAATTGAAAGAAGCTCATAATATCTGTCAACAAAAGTGTGCAGATAGAATGAGGATGGAAATATCTAGAATAGTTGTTGCAAATACTTTTACACAAGAATGGGAAATGACCCCTTATTTTGAAATGGCTGATCGCTATGGTTACAGGGTCCATACCGTTATTGTTGAAAATAGGCACGGTAGTGTCAATATTCATGGCGTACCAAACGATAAGCTTAAAGAAATGGGGAATAGGTTTGAAATAAAACTATAAATGAGTAAGTTCATTTCTTCATTTACCAAAACCATTTATCCACCACGAAAATCACAATTAAATTTTGTTAAATACATTAGAAAAATATTATCAAAATGGTTTGCTCCTAAAGCAAACACACTCAAAACATGATTTAACTATTTGGAATTACTCACCAAAAGTTCAATATGAAAGATTATGGGATGATATTACAACACAATGTCGCGGATTGGTTACAAACTCAGAAGGAAAAATAATTGCAAGACCATTCAAGAAATTCTTTAATTACGAAGAACATAAACCAGAAGATATACCAAATGAAGAATTTGTTGTGTATGAAAAATTAGATGGTTCTTTAGGTATTCTTTTTAATTATGAAAATGAATGGATATTAGCAACTCGCGGATCTTTTACATCATCACAAGCAATCAAAGGTCGTCAACTACTTGAAAAATACAATTATAATAGACTGGTACCTGGGTACACATATTTGTTTGAAATAATTTATCCAGAAAATAGAATTGTATGTGAATACAATTTTGAAGATTTAATTTTATTGGGTATGATTAATACAGATAATGGCGATGAAGTTAATATCCATAATGATGATAGTGAAGATGTTAGATTAAAAAATTTAATAAAAAATTTAAATCTAAAAATTGTCTCATTATATAAAACCTGGGGCGAAGGATATGACTTACTTAAAGAAGAAATTAGTAAAGATAAAGAAGGTTATGTGATTCGTTTTAAGAGTGGTTTTCGTATGAAAATTAAAGGTGAAGAATATAAACGATTACACAGGATATTAACAAATGTTTCTAATAGAGATATTTGGGTGTATCTGAAAAATGGTGATTCATTTGACGATTTACTTCATAAAGTACCTGATGAATTTTATAATTGGGTTTCCAGTACCGCAGATCAATTAGTAGAAAAATATAAAGGAATTGAAAAAAAATCCCTGCTAGATTTTGCGAAAATTAAAAATAATTGTAATATTGAAGATAGAAAATGTTTCGCATCGGAAGCATTAAAATGCGACCACCCATCCATTTTATTTTCGATGCTTGACCATAAAGATTATAGAGATATAATCTGGAAACAAATTTACCCATCATATTCAAAACCCTTTAAAAATGAATCAGAACACTGACAAATTCACCGTTTTTGTAAAAGGAAAATACAAAAATTTCGAAGATTTTTTAACTAAAAATAAAGACATGATTTATGGTGGTGTGGTTGATTCTTTTACGGAACTTTTAAATACGAAAAAAAGACATATAAAATATACCGTTAATGCAACAGTTAAATTAGAAACAAATGAAATTGTCGAATGGAATACTGAATTTCTGTTACAAAAAAAACAACCAGATATCCTTTTAGAACATATTATGCCCCACTTTGAAGAATGTGAAGATTACGAAAAATGTTCAGAAATATTAAATTTACATAAACAGTTGACAAAAACAAAAAAATAACTTATATTATATTGATAAGCGTATAATAGAGATACGTTTAGTCATTTCTTGCCAGAGAAAACCCCGTTTCTACGGGGTTTTTTTATAACATCATTCTTGATCCAATCAAAAAATTGTGCAGAACTGGCGTCCCAGGTGTTGTATTTAAGTTAGCCTTGTAATTAAAGCTCATACCAAATCTTCTTGTTATTTTATAATCAAAAGAACTACCAATCAAAAATCCAAAATGTCTATTAACTGTGGTTTGCCCGTTAACAGTATTATATGCAATTGGTGATGACATTATGAACACTTGGGGAGATACCGTCAATTTTTTACTATATTGATATGGCTTAGTCCAAAAAGCAACACCAGACGATGATAAAGAAACATTTAATTTATCCTCCATTCCTTTAGTTGCCAACGTAATGATACCAACATTATAACCATACGTACCATATTTTGGATGTGGCTTAATCCAAGTATATCCCATTAAGTTCATATATGTTCCATTAAGATATGCAAAAGTCGCGGAATAACTATTAATTGCAGATAATTTTCCGTCTTTAAAATCCATTTTAGTCATACCACCAGAAAGAGCAAATTGGTTTAATGTTGACCAAATCATAGCATTTGCGCTGTATGATTTATCGCCCATTAAAGAAGATTTACTAACACCCAATGATAGTATGACATTAAATTTACCGTCAATATTTTGAGCGGTTGTTAAATCCGAAGCAATTAACATTGGGTTTTGGGCTTGCTGTTTTCTTTTTTCTTCTTTTTTCTTTTCCTCTTTTTTCTCTTCTTTCTTTTCTTCTTTAGATTCTTCTTTCTTTTCTTCTGATTTAGATTCTTCTTTTTTCTCCTCACTTTTACTTTCAGATTTATTTTCTTCTTTACTTTCAGATTTTGTTTCACTCTTACTTTCAGATTTAGTTTCTGTTTTAGTTTCGCTTTTTTGCTCCGAAGAAGATGAACTAGACGATGAGCTACTCGATGATGAACTACTATTGGAAGAACTTGCAGGTGGTGCTGATGTTCCAGCACTAGCCGCTGAATTACTTGCTGAGCTTGCCGATGAAGAAGCTGCCGATGATGCTGACGAACTAGCGGCAGTTGACGCTGATGATGATGCTGCATTACTTGCTGCCGAACTAGCAGCACTGCTCGCTGCACTAGCTGCAGCCGAAGCGGCCTGAGAAGCTGCTTGCGATACTGCTTGAGTTACTGTTTGTTGTACAACAACATTTGTTGGGCAAGCTCTAGAACTATATGCTGCATACGTTGCTTGTAACCAAGCCTGCATAGCACCACCCTGAACCTCTATCGGTGAAAATGTTTTTACCTGATCATAAAAAGAAACAGTAGCACTACCATTTATAAAAGTGGTTGTAGCAATTTTAATCTCACCAGTACATTTATCTATAAAGGTTTGAGTATAAGTTTGTGATTTTAATGATAAACTTATTAATAAAATAAAAAAAGTAAAAAATAATTTTTTCATTACAAATTAATACCTACCCCAAGCTGTGAAAATTTCCTTATTGGATCTGTATCCACTTTTAATGTGAAATTTTTAAAATCTCTCATTGCACCAATTTTTATTGATGAAAATTCGTTATACCCCCTTGGAAATGTTATCTCACCCAATTTATCTCTACCTCTGAATAAAATTCTTTCATTACCAAATCCAATCATACCATGTATACCGAATCTCCCAAACCTTTTACCCGCACCAAAATAAACACTTCTTTTTTTAATTAGGTCATTAATTAATGGAAAATCTACTTTATCAATAGTTCCATATGGAAAGAATGTTGAACGGTCTATTTCATAAGTAGAACTGAAATCCATTACAAAATATCCTCTATTACCAATTGTAAGGAATCCACCAATTTGTTTATCAGTTGTTTTGTGCAAACCGAAACTGATAATTGGTTTCTTTCCTCTGATTGTATCCCTTCTTCCATCTTCGTAAACATAAATTCTTTGCGGTTGTCTATAACCCCAATCATTCCAATACCAAGATGGTGTATAAAAATTCCAACCGAACATCGGTGCACCCCACATACCCCATCTATTCCAACCCCAACCACCATAAAACCATGGATCATTTATAATAATATTAGAGCCTGGTTTTGTTTGTTGTGGTCTATTAAATTCTCTTGGTGTTGAATTTCTCCAACTACTAACTTCGTTTCCTCGGCTACTAATCGGTGGTGAAGATTGCCTTGTAGAAGGTGTATTATTTCTCCACGAAGAAACTTGAGAAAATGATAAAATTGGCAATAATAATAGCACAAATAGTAACTTTTTCATAGATATATAGTTTATATCTATAAATATCAAAAAGGGGAGTATTAACCCCCCTTTTCGATTTTCTTTAAGATTTCTAAATTTTGTTTTATTAATCTCATTTTTTTAACACCACTTCTTCTACTTCGCATAGGGCGTGGTTTTTTTGCTGCAGTACCCATATATTTTTATTTAGTAAATATTCCTTTTTTAATCATTCTATCTAAAATATTGGCGCACGCTATATCAAGAGCCTTTTTAGTTGCAATCGAAATTGTTGATTGATTAAATTTTATTGGGTCTACTGTTGCATCGGATAATAAAGTCAACTCCCTACTCGTTTTTGCTTCTCCCAAACCAGACGCACCAAACATTGTACCAGTTTCAGCATCAGTAAATCTAACCTGAAGACCAATACGTGTTACCATATTATCTTTAATACCATCTTTAAGGTTAATTGTTTCATCTTCGGATATTGAATAATCATAACATTCAATAGTTACAAAATATTTTGCTAACCTTATTTTACCTCTACCATCTAGTTTATCTTCCGAAATTCCTGCTTGAGACGCCTGGAATTGTTTAACCATTCTATTTTTAATTTCGGTTTTGTCCTCAGTAAAAATAAAACGATTAAGATTTTCCAAATATTCCATAGAAATGTTTGCAACACCTAAACCAACTCTTTTTTCTTTTAATTCGGGGTACATTTCATAAACCTCATCAGATATACCCGCCTTTAATATTTGGATAGGTATTTGAGGGCCATCATAATCCATAAATGCGGAAATATCTTTTTTCTTTTCAAATTCCGCCTTAAATTCTTCTGTTTTAGTTTTACCAATCGTTTGCGCATTCGATGTTATAACAATTAGTATAACACTTAGAAATAGAAATATTTTTTTCATATTAATTGTTTTAAAATAAATATAAATGGGGAATATTAACTTCCCCATTTATTTATTTTTCATACCAAATGTTTTTTGGATTGTTTTTAAATGTACCATCAATTCGTACAGATATCTCATTTGAAATCTCCGTCATTCTATCTTCTTGATTAGATATCATTAAATAAACACCATATAGTTGAAAAGATAATGCCACCGCTAACCAACACCCCGTTAAAATAAGCAGTGAATTTAAAAAAACTGATTTAGCTTTAACCAATATTTTTTCCATTTTTCTTACGTGTATTTTATATTAACCCTCCACTTCTTCTTTTTTAGCATTCTTGTTGTTAATCCATTTGTCAACGGACGCAATACCGAACGCACCAAGAGTGATAACTAAAAAGCCATCAAAAATGAATTCGTTTATTACCAGCGGTTTACCCACAAAGCCGGTTACCAAATCAACAACTAGTGCTATTACCATACACATAAAAGATGCAAAACCAACTACAGATTTTTCGTTAATAGAGTTGTTGTCATTAAATAATTCTTTTAAGAAACTTGCCATGTTTTTAAATTTTTATTTCGCGTGTTTATTAACCCCCATCTTCGCCAAGATCAGGATCTTTTATTTTACCACATTTAAGGCATTCCAAATCACCATCATTATCTGAGTCGCCCCAAATGTGCTCACATTGTCTGTGTGCAAAATATACATCAATTTTACCATCACCATCAAAGTCAATACCATCCATAGTACCATCACCATCTTCATCTACTTCAATACCAGTTCTCGGCTGTGCTTTAGGTGCTGGTTTAGATTCTACCACTTCGACTACTTTATCTTCTATTGGCTTGTTTGCCTCGATTAAGTTTATTTCATGCGCATGATTTGCGGCCTGTACAAATGCGTCGGGAATAAGTGGTGTTGGTGGTGTATTATTTACAGGCATATCAGCAGTGTTACTCATTGATGTACCATCTTCTTCATCCATTTTCTGAACTAGCATCTTATCTTTATCGGTATCACTAAACCAATAATCAATAATTTTACCATAAGAACCAATGAAAGCTCCTAATAACAATAATAGAAGTTCTTTCCATTCACCACTAATTTCGGTATTTCCGATGATAGCACCGAAGATACCCATAATGATTACCATAAATCCACCCAATACAATTGCAGTGATGAACCATCTGCGTTTCATCATACTACCCAATAATTCTCTAAATCCGCTTGGTTTTTGTTCCATACTATATTACCATTTAGGTGCTTCTTCTTTAAATTCGTCACCTTCCTTTTTCTTAGGTTTAGCAACAGGTTGAGATGATGGTTTTTCTACCACTCTTTCTTTAATTATGGTTGTATTACCACCCGCAGCCGGTTGTTGTTGGTTTGAGTTGGTAATGTTAATCACAGGTGCCGCTTGTGCTGGTGCCGGCTCTGCCTTATCGCCACCACCTAATAATGTTGTTAACCATACACCACCTGCGGTTATTACAGTACCCGCCACACCCACTATCGTTTTTTTAAGTCCTGACCAAGTACCGTCATTTGAGTTTTCTACTTCTTCTGACATGATAATTAAATTTTATATTATAGTTTATTAAAATCTGTTATTCCTAACATATTATTATTTACATCATAAATACCAATTCTATATGCGGAACTTGGTAATGCCGATGTATATACTTTAAGTATATTATCGCCAGCTTTCACTGACATAACCTCTTTTGACACCACCCTATTGGCAATATCTAATATTTTTACTGTAATAACATCATCCGACGCTACTTTAATGTTCATGGCCACTTCAGAGGTAACAAAAGCCGATTGAAGCTTAATTCCAGCCAGACTTTCTATTTTTAGATCTGGGGTTAACGCTACCGGCGGTACGGGGGCAAAATCATCTTTATAACACCCAGTAAGAAAAATGACTGATAGTATTATTATAACTTTTTTCATTTTGTTATTATAGTTGTTTTATTTATTTCTTTTTTATTAATGTCCTCCAATACTAAATATAAATACTTGGAAGGAAGCGATTTTGTATATATTTTTATTTTATTTGCCCCAATTATGCCTTTTATTTTTTCCTTACTCAAAACCTGCCCGCTGGCCTTATCTACTAGCTTCAAAATATAGGCACTATCAGAAGTTAACTTTATTATTACCTCACTACCATCAGATAACTCTACCTCAGTTTTAGTAAAAATCTCGAGCTCAGCTACTGGAGGGGGGGTTGGCTCTATTTCCATTTTTGTACACGAAACCGCTACCAAAACATAACATAATATTATTATAAGCTTTTTCATATTTTAAAATTGAAAGTTTGTCCCAACCATAAGCATTATTGGATTTTCTTTTTTATACCCGGCCGATTCAACCAACCAATCCCAAGTTGTGTTATATCTTACGTTAGTATTTAACACAAATCTTTTAGTTACCTTCCAATCAATAGAGGTTCCATAATAAAGATCAATATTAAAGTTTTTAACATATCCAAAATTGTAATCTATACCGTCCTTAAATTTTGTATATGCATCGCTCATGGCAAATATTTGGGGGGAAATGTTAACTCTTTTTGTTTTAATTGTGTAGGTGTACATTAACATACCCCTCAAAGTAAGTTCGTTTGACGCTGGTATTGTTGGATATATTAGGTCTAAAAAATCACCATTCTCATCTACAGTATATTCACCTTCCCACTCACCTTGGTAAGAGTTCCAAAATGTTTTTGATATAATAAAACTATATCCAAATGTTCCCCACCTTTTTGTTCGATGAACATCTATTATCGAGACATTAATATCCTTTTGAAAGTTAAAATCGGTTGAGTAGAATGTTTGTAATGTGGTAGTTCTCTTTTCTGTATTTCTAGATAAACCATAACCAATTCCGTAATATTTCCACGCAGGATTTATTGATGTCGAAAACGAATGTCCCCACTTACCATTTAGTGAGGATTTACTATATCCCAAATTTAGTGTAGTGGATATTTGTCTACCAATTATGCCAACCGATAAGTTTGATGATGATAGTATGTCTTTTGAAAAATCAATATAAGATTCTAAAATACCTAAGTCGTTCCAATCATCGGTTTCTTCAAACAATTCCCTGTTTGTCAATTCCAACGTGTCAGGTGTTGATATTTGTGCAGTTGAAACAAAACTGGTACAAAGTAGTGATAATATGATTATTAGTTTTTTCATTAGAGAACCTTTACATTTATTTTATTCAATGATGTATTAAGTGTTTCCACACTCTTTACAGAAATTAAACCTAATATGTTTGTTATAGTAGTTTTTGGTTTGAATACTACTTTATACCCCACATTTGATATTGAACCACCTGATGTACTCAATGAACCTAAACTAATAAACGAACCATTATTTCTACCAAAGTTTGTGGATTGAGTATTATTAAATTCAACTTTAGAAAATTCTATTTTTGAATTATCAAAATAAACATCAAATTGAGTTGCTCCTATTTGATTACCATTTGGATTTAATAAAATAGTTGCAACAATATTATCATCTATTTTTTCCATCATAATATCAGCCTCTACATCGCCTACTGAATTAGTTGATACTGCCATTGATTTAATTTCAGAAACCGAACTATTTGCCGATGCAACAAATCCCGTTGGTTGAGAAGAATGTGAAAGATTTACATCCCCTTTCCAAGTTATATCTAAACTATAAGAATTAAGTGTACCATTTGTAAATGTGAACGGGTATCTATATCGTGTGATTCCTGTATATGTGTTCCAATTCTGCTTTGTAATGTTATCATATGCAGATGAACTCACAATCTTCATAATATCACCTAATGCCGGTGGGTTTGGCCACAAAGAAGTTGTGCCCTGTAAATGTGTTAGTAATGCATAACAATCTCTTTCATTAAACATTCCATCATCGTTTACATCTGCATTATGGAATTGAATACCCGATGTAAAATACTTGCTTTCATCTCCTAATATTCCCCTATCCGCAAATTCTTTAAATGCTAAATAAACATCACCAACAGTAACTACACTTCCTAACAATGTAAGTAAATCACTTTGTTGAATATCCATAGAAATTTTATGGTATTTAAACATTGTGTTTTGTTGGAAGGTAAATTCAGCTTTTGTGCCATACCAGCCATCTTGTAATCTTAATTGTGATTGATATGTTGATGATGCGATTTTATCTGTAAGATTACCCGGCATAACGTATGTTTTCCACCAACCACTTATATTGTTTACTGTAACCGGTCCATTGTAAATATCGAACAATTGAATCGATTTTACATCGTTTGGTGATATACCTGTACCATCGAATTCTCTTTGGTCTATTAGTAATTGGTGTCCACCTAAACTTGCATTGTAAGGATTTATAATTGCCCATTCTACCTGTCCGGCAGATGTTGAAGCCTTGTAGCCATCTCCGTTGATTTGTGCTGTATCTATTTGTGTTGTTAAATCTACTCTACCAATACCATTAAGTGTAACTAAAGTGTTATTTGTATTATATGTGATATCATCAGTAGAGGTTATTATTTTTGATTTGAATTTAGTTTCATCAACGCCGCTTCCAAAATTAAATGTAAATTGTGCTCTTAATGTATTTCCGTTTGAATGGCTAACACTATTAGAAACGAATTCAGTAAATGTTTGGTCATCAGGGTTTGTCCATGTTCCAAATTCAATTACATATGCACAACTAAAACTATTTGGTAAATCGTTCCATTGAGAACCTCCACCCCACTTGGTTACCGCATAATCTTCATTACCACTATTGTTTGGTTCGCCGGGTGCCCAGTTGTTATACTGACCTTGTATGTTTCCTGCAGTTTGTCCATTCGATGTTTTGATAAGAGTTCCAGCTTCAGGACCCGCATCTATTTTCCATTGGGCTTCTGTCACCTCATCGGTTAATGCAAACCATATATTACTTTGTGGTACATTACTAAAAATAAAAGCATCTTCATCTGCAGAAGTTATTGTTACAAGGTATCCAGTCTGACCTTTAAATGTTTGTTGAGCAGATAATGTTCTTGCGTTTGTATAAGTTGCTGTCGTTGATATCGGTCTGTAAAAGTGTCCATTGGATGGATTGTAAAAATACCCTGTTGGGTTTACCGTTGCCGATACTGAAATTTGAATAGTACCCGCGGTTCCCGTTGTGTTTACTTTTAATGTCGCCAATGCGGTGTTTATATTAGCCATTGTACCGGTAAACACTAAACGGGTTTTATTACCGCTAAAATTGAATCCCGATGCGGGTGATAGACCCGTTGTTGTGCTTATGGTAAATGTTGTTCCTGATGGTGCTTGTGGTAAACCAATAGCACAAAGAAGTGTAGCAGTAGAGTTAAATCCACTTAATGAAAAACCACTAGCATCTTGTCCAGCGGTATTCATAGTAAATGATTTAGGTTCGGGTGCCGTTACCGACTGCCCGAACCCTATTAATGTGGTTAAAGAAAATAATACAATTAAAATATATTTCATTATTCTACTACGAGTTCCACTTTATTACCCGCAGCATCAACAGCATCCGCTAAAACAAAGTAGAAGAGTCCCGCAGTATTTGCTAATGATACTTTTGGTGTAAATATTAATTTATATGGTGTGCCAGTTTTGATCCTAGCTGTTTTTAACTGATCGATCGAACCAAATGTTAGTCTACCCTCGTCTTTTGTTGAGAAGTTGGTAATGGTTGATCCAGCGTCAAATATTACATTATCTAAAGTTAATTTTGTTGAATCGTAATTCATTATTACTTGTAATCCCGCTAACCCTTCTTTTGTTAATGTTGTTGTTAACACAACCTTACCATTTGTTAACGAAGATGATACACTAAGCTTTGCCGATTCAGCTGTTTTTTGTTCATAAGCCAAAGATCCAACACTCATAGTTCTAATTCCGCTTTCTGTTTTCATATTAGCAGAATTAGTATATATGTTATTAGTAATACTTGTAGCAATTGCGGATGTTGAAGAAGAGTGTGACCAGTCTAAATCGCCACCCCAAGCAAATACCGCATTTACAGTTTGATTAGGTGATGTGATATAGACTCTATTTTTAACAACACCATCTAACCAACTTTGATTTAACAAACCACTATACCACCTCCAGGTTGTTGCACTTGATTTTGGTATTATTGCATTTTGGGAAACGTCTATACCCATAACGTGTGCAAATAAATAATACGCGTCACTTTCATTAAATGTTGCATCATTTATTGTAACATTACCCACCTTTTTTTCTAATACCGGATATGTGAAATAATTTGCTGTTCCACTTATATCTGTTTGTGAATGACCCAAAAAGGCTTTATAAGCGTCCGTCACGGTTATGATATTATTCATCCACGTTTTAGACGCAGCGTTATTAACAAACACACCAACGCTATCTCCAACCTTAACCTGTGTTGTAAATAATGCCTCACCGCTAGCATCTAATGCTAATTGCGCGATTGGTTGTTGTGACCAATCAATTTCACCGCTCCCATCATTTTTTAATTTTCTTAATGATACTGAGTGATCAGTAATTGTATATCCCTGGGGGAATAAAACTTTTACTTTAAATTGTGAAGTATTCCCCGTTACATTTGATAATGAGAATTTACCAGGAGAAGTTGTTATGGGTGAAATATTTGCAGAAGTATCATTAATAGCATATGCCAAACTTAATTTATGAATATCAACATATGTATTTTTATCCTTAATAACATATTTTTGTGAAGCCAATTCTCCATCAATAAAAGCATCCGTTCTTTGAACAGTTAATTGTCCAACATTAAAATCCGTATTTGCGGCATATCCCCAAGGTGTTGCTTGATATTGAGCATATAACTGTGTATCAGCAACATTAGCATTAGGTGTAAACTTATAGTTATCCCAGTGAGTATAAAATGTTTGAGTCGAATTACCCTGACCAAATGTTGTTGAATTTGGCACCATAACAAGCGCCTTATTATCATAGTTATATCTTAACCAAACATAACGAGGTTTAGTTGTGCCCCTTGTTACGTTATACTTTACAGTTAATGTGTCCCCAACTTTATAAGGCCCAGCGGGAGTAACCGTTTGGTTTATTGTTAATTGTGAAAAACTTGCTAGGCTGATTAAAAATAGCCCCAAAAACAGAATTGCTTTTTTCATTTTATTTTTTATTAAAGAATACCTTGTTTATCAAAGACTCACACGTCTTTTTTATTGCAGATGATAATGCCTGTTGATTGATTTTATCACTACCAGCATCGGTTATTAGTGTTGATGTAGATATTTCCGAGCTAGACTCTTCAGCAACGGCCTCTTTTATTTTCTTACCATTCTTATCTGTTAAACTACCCTTCATAACAACTAAGGTCTCCTCAACATCAGAATGAAAAACCGAAATGTTTCTTTTTGTTCTATTTACATCAAAATACAATATTTCTGAATTGAATATAAGATCTGCGGATTCTTTGTTGTCAACAATATTGAATTCCTTGTCTTGAAGAATCTCTTCGAAAATATTTTTACAACCAAATGCCAGATTTCTGTTATTTGCTAATTTGCCGATTTTAATCTTGTTCTCTACACCAGCTATATATACTGATCTTGGATCTTCAACTGGACGAACTATATAAGAAAAAAGTCCAAAAAACCCAAAAACGACCAATAACGGTAATAGAGACACGTTTAGTCTATTCTTGCTTGCCATACTGATAAATATCAGCTTAGGCAACTACTAGTATAAAACTTGCCGGTTTTTTTCTAAAATTTTATTTCCTGTTAATATTCGGCATTCAACTTGAGGGATGGAGAAATCAACAATTTCTTTAATTTCATAGACAAGTTGATTATTCTCACCAATTAATTTTGACTTATCTTGAAAAAATATATATCTTTCTCTATCAAATTTCTTTTTAATTTCTTTAAATGAATCCTTAAAATTATATAGTTCTTTAACCATTATTTCCATATGTAATAAATGAGGAGAAAGATGTTTTAAAAGAAACGATTGATCTACTTTTTGTAAATAAGCCAAAAGAGTATATTGCTTGTGTTCAAAATCTATTGGAGATTCTATATACCATGTTATTGGTATGATTTCATTCATTTAGCCTTTTATTATAAATATTTTTAAATTTTATTGATTTTACGAATACTTATTAGTATCTTTGTTAAAGATTTAAACATTAAACAAATTCAATGAGACAACAAAAACATACAATGTCGTTTATTATCTGCTCAAAATGGGCGGATGAGCGCGCTATGTCCATAGGTCTCAGTGATACACATATTTAAGTTGTAACAAACTTTTAAATGAACCCTGAGACAAAATCTCAGGGTTTTTTGTTTTATGGGCCGGATGTCAATGGTAGACCACCTGATTTGCAATCAGAGTGAATGGGTTCGATTCCCAACGTGTCCACAATATTCTTAGGTAGCTCAATGGTGAGAGCACCCGCCTGATACGCGGAAGGTTGATAGTTCGAATCTATCTCTAAGAACCAAAGGAGATAAAGCTAACTTAGTAGAAGCGAAGGACTGAAAATCCTTAGGAATTGGAGCGTAACCAATTATCTCCACAGCAAACTGAAATTTGCACAATAGATAACCTAAAATTTGCACAATAACTTAATTTATGTTATTGTGCAAAATTAAGTTAGTATGACTTCGTAGCTCAGCTGGTTAGAGCACCACACTTTTAATGTGGGAGTCCTGCGTTCGAATCGCAGCGGGGTCACAACACGCGGGTGTGGTGTAACGGCAACATAACAGTCTCCAAAACTGCTGACTGGGGGTTCGATTCCCTCCACCCGTGCAAAAATTAAAAAATATGGAACAGGATAACGTTTTAAATAGGTTAGTACCAAGATTAAAAAAGATAGGTATTGAGATAGAAATGTCTGGTAACATTCCTTGGATATATCTTGAGAAAGTTAATGGTAATAGAATTCAAAGGGAAGATTATTTCTGTGGGAATCACGGATTTACAATTGCATTTTTACCAATTAGAAACGATCAAAAAATGGAATTAACAGACATAAGAGAAGTTTTTAAAATAATAAGAAAATATAAACAGGTCTCATAGTTTAATGGAAAAACGTCTCGCTACGGACGAGATGATTGGGGTTCGAATCCCTGTGAGACCTCTGTTCACAAAATTTGAATGTTCACGGAACGTGAACAGATAAAAAAAGTGAACAATAAGTCAGGTTGGCCGAGTGGCTAGGCAGAGGTCTGCAAAACCTTCTACACAAGTTCGAATCTTGTACTTGACTCTGTGATTGATGCTCGTATGGTAGAGCACTAGCTTGTGGCGCTAGAATAAAGCGAGTTCGAATCTCGTCAATCACCCCATTGTGGGGAGGTTAGGTAACCCGTTTGGTCTCATAAGCCAGATATTCAGGTTCGATTCCTGGCCCCGCAACAAAAAAGATTTGAGATATTCAAAAATATTTCTTATCTTTGTAAAACAAATCGCGAGATAGAGCAGCGGTAGCTCGGAAGGCTCATAACCTTTAGGTCGGGGGTTCGATTCCCTCTCTCGCAACTATTGGTCTCATAGTTGAACGGCTACAATGTGGGCTTGTCACGCCTGAGGTCGGGGTTCGATTCCCCGTGGGACCGCTAGATGAGAGCAGACGAAAGTTTAGTATATGGTCAGTGTACATATTCCATATACGGCCGGTAGAAACTATTAGGTTTATCAGACGTGATAAACCCTCATCGATTGGAGAGATGGCAGAGTTGGTCTATCGCGCTTGACTTGA
>SXGQ01379696.1_pt1 | contig 58104 bp, 69 predicted proteins | sample 3178371 | NCBI WGS metagenome assembly SXGQ01 (sample SAMN11356859, study PRJNA531348) | freshwater metagenome | isolation source: freshwater sample F1-20 | place: China: Fuxian Lake, Yuxi | collected 2017-12-25
CAATCAGAGGCGCTGGAAGATCAGATCAAGAAGGCATTGGATGTGTACACCAAGAACCATATTATGGGCTCATGGATGCGTCAGATCGTAGGCATTGGCCCGGTCATTTCCGCGGGGCTGTTAGCACATATTGATATTGAGAAGGCTCCCACTGTTGGGCATATCTGGCGCTATGCTGGATTAGATCCCACAAGCAAATGGGAGAAGGGGCAGAAGCGCCCATGGAATGCAGGACTGAAGACGCTTTGCTGGAAGGCTGGCCAATCATTTATGAAATTCTCTGGCCGTGATGACTGCTACTACGGCCACATATACAGGGAGCGTAAGAACTTTGAGATCGCCCGCAATGAGCGTGGTGATAACAAGGAACTGGCCGAGCAATTGAAGGAGAAGGTAGGCAAGACCACGGAAGCTTACAAGCATTTCTCCAATGGTTTACTGCCACCGGGCCAGATCGATGCAAGGGCAAGAAGGTATGCGGTGAAGCTTTTCTTGTCTCATCTGCATGGCGCATGGTATGAGACGCACTTTGGTACTAAGCCTCCGCTTCCCTACCCGATTGCACACTTGGGCCATGTTCATTTCATACCGTCACCTATTAACCACGCTCACCAAGAGTGCCAAATGGATTGAGTGAGTCAAGAAGCCTAAGAGATCCATACCACGAGAACGAGTCGTGTCGGATGAGAGAACCAAGTTCCGCGAACGAGTCAAATGCGTAGAGAGAACCAATCCCGTTGAACGAGTCAAGTCGGATGAGAGAACCGCGGCCACGGAACGAGTCATGCCCGAAGAAAGAACCATGGTCAAGGAACGAGTCAAAGGACAAGAGAGGACCAGCAAAAGCGAACGAGTCAACTGTGTAGAGAGAACCAATCCCGTTGAACGAGTCATCAGTTGCGAGAGAGCCAATATATGAGAACGAGTCACGGCTTTTGAGAGAACCACGGAAAGTGAACGAGTCAACAGTGAAGAGAGAACCAGGGTTTTGGAACGAGTCATTTGTGAAGAGAGAACTAAGATTTTGGAACGAGTCATTTGAACTGAGAGAACCAACTGGAGAGAACGAGTCATTCTTCATGAGAGAACCAGTACAGGATAACGAGTCAAACCACAGAAAAGAACCATGAGCGCGGAACGAGTCAGTGATCGTAAGAGAACCACCGAGAGCGAACGAGTCAGTCTTCATGAGAGAACTAAGGAATTTGAACGAGTCAATGAAGCCGATAGAACCAATTCATGAGAACGAGTCATTAATCAAGAGAGGTCCATCCCACAGGAACGAGCCAGATCGCGAGAGAGAACCATGACCGCGAAGCGAGTCAACATGTGCGAGAGAACCAAGTTCGAGGAACGAACTAGGACAGCAAAGAGAACTAGTGGCCGGAAGTGAGTCAGACTTAAAGAGAGAACCAGAAGTCGTGAACGAACCAAGTAGGCTGAGAGATCCAGACCTGTAGAGTGAGTCATGCGATTTGAGAGAGCCAAAAAACACGAACGAACCACCATCGCTGAGAGAACCAAGCCAACGAAGTGAGTCAGCCAGGCTAAGGGAACCAAAGTACACGAACGAACCACAATTAAGAAGAGAACCATGGTATGAGAGTGAGCCAGACATGGCGAGAGCACCTGAGTAATCGAGCTTTAACTAACTAAGAGAGAAATATGGAAAGACATCAGTTATCAGCAGCATTCCCTGACATGCCCGATGAGGATTTTGCGGATTTGATTCACAGCATTAAAGAGCATGGTCAAAGAGAGCCCATCACGGTTTATGAGAACAAGATCTTGGACGGGTGGCACCGGTTCCGTGCGTGTCAGCAGTTAGAGATCAATCCAATGACAACCTTGTATGAAGGCAATGACCCGGTGTCTTTTGTCATTGATCTAAACCTCCACCGCAGACACCTTTCACCCAGCCAAAAGGCGATCGCTGTTGTGTCTTGCAACGCATGGTTACAAGAAGGTAGACCTCATAAAACTCCGCCACGTGGCGGAGTTGTTACACCTGCTTACAAATCAGCGGAGCAGATGGCTAAGGAAGCTGGGGTTGGTACGCGGACGGTAGAGCGAGCCAAGAAGGTTGCACAGTCAGGCGACAAGGATGTCATTGAGGCGGTCAAGAAGGGCGCTATGAGCCTATCAGAGGCTATCAAGACCGTAGACAAGAGTGACCCAGAGAACGCGCCTCCTGCGCCTGTTAAACCAGTCCTGAAGTCAGCTGTTGCCAAGGAGAAGTATGACGAGCTTAAGCAATCCTATGACGACCTGGACGAGCGTTACCAAGAGTTATTGGATAACTACCAAGAGCTGGCCAAGGAAGTGTCAATCCTTACAGCGCTCAAAGAGACAGAGCACTACCAGGTCATGAAAGAGATGCAGTCCACGATCGACAACCTTACCGAGGCACGGGACAAGTGGCAGCGGGAGTGCGCCGAGCTGAAGAAACAAGTTCTGTATTGGAAGAAGCATGCTGATCGAAAGTCTGCGTGACTACCAAATCAAGGCACTGGAAGAGCTACGTGATGGTGTCCGCCAAGGGCACCGGTCACAGATCTTGGTTGCGCCTACCGGAGCTGGCAAGACGGTCAGTGCCAGTTACTTATTGAACGAAGCAAGGGCCAAGCAGAGCGTAGCTTGGTTCATATGCGACAGAGTATCACTGGTAGACCAGACCAGCGCAACACTGGATAGGTATGGAGTATCTCATGGCGTCATACAGGCGGATCATTGGCGGTGGCGTCCATATGAATACGTGCAGGTTATATCAGCACAGACATTAGCAAGACGCAAGATAGATAACGAACCCAAGTTAATTGTTATAGATGAATGCCATACAGTATTTAAATCTGTAGCAGATGCTATTAATAGATATCCGAATGCTGTTGTTGTTGGATTAACTGCAACGCCATTCACAAAAGGATTATCTAATATATTCAGCAACGTAGTAAACAGCACGACGACCGATAAACTAATTAATGACGGTTGGTTAGTGCCAGTTAAAATGTTTGTAGCGAAATCCGAAATGGATATGCGCGGCGCCGCGGTTAAGTTTGATGGCGAGTGGGCAGAAAAAGACATGGAAAAACAAGGGGTTGCGATCGTTGGCGACATCGTAACCGAGTGGATACAGGCTACCAATAAACACTTTGGCGGACCAGTTAAAACAATTGTATTTAGTGCAACCGTTGCGCACGGTGAGGAATTATGCAGGGAGTTTGCACAGAGGGGTTATAACTTTCAGCAGATCAGTTATAAAGATGGTAACAACGAACGACGCAGGGAATTAATCGATGAGTTCAGAAAACCTGACAGCGAGATAATCGGATTAATATCTTGTGAAGCATTAGCAAAAGGATTTGATGTTACAGATATTAAAATCGGTGTATGTGCCAGGCCATATAGAAAATCATTATCAGGCCATATTCAGCAGATGGGTAGGGTTATGCGCCCGCATTCAGGAAAAGAATTTGCGGTCTGGTTAGATCATGCAGGCAACCTGACTCGGTTTTGGGATGATCAGGTCGATGTGTTTGCCCATGGCGTGAAGGAATTAGAGGGCGGGAAGTTAGATGCCAAGGTACGTAAGGAGCCGACTGAGAAGGAGAAGTCAGAGATTAAATGCACGGCTTGTGGGTACATGTTCCGCGGGCGGGTGTGTCCATCGTGCGGGACGGAGCGCCGATCAACCAGCAATGTGTTGAACATGGCGGGTCAGATGGTGGAGTTTGGTGGGGAGCGAAAGCCTGATTGGATGGCTGACAAGAAGTTGTTGTGGTGGGAGATTGTGCAGATCAGCAAGGACAGGAAAGGCAGGGATCTTGCGGCGGCGGAGAGGTTTGCCAAGGCGCAGTTTAAGAACCTGACGGGTGACTGGCCTAAGTACAAGTTCCAGGATGCGCTGTTTGTGGAGCCGAGGATGGTTACGCAGAACAAGATCAAGCAGCAGGTTATCAAGTATGCAAAGAGTAAGTTTGGCAGGAGGTTGGCATGACGCCACAGGAAATAGTAAGGGCGCTGGAAGCCAGGGGTATGACTCATCAACAGATTGCCAAGTCAATTGGTGTAACGCAGTCATCGATATGGCGCATCGCCGCGGGGATAACGACAGGCCCGAAGTACTGGGTGATGGATTCATTGAGGTTATTACTTGGAGGCAAGATATGAGCAGAGAACTGATGCAGCAGGCGCTGGAGGCGCTGACTGCGTATGACGGTACGAATAGTGCAAGCCAAAGAAAGCGTGTTCTCGCCGCCCTGCGCGAGAGGCTGGCGCAGCCGGAGCAGGAGCCATTCTGTTATCACGATGGGCGCAACATCGTCGGCAAAGAGTATGCAGATCACTCGGATGTTTTCCCTCTCTATACATCTCCAAATCCGGAACAGCAGAAGCCTGTGAGATTCAATTGCACCGTGATTGATGACGCCCACCTGAATGGTGTGCCGCTGAGTCAGTGGGGGAAACAACATGAAATGCAACCCTGCGCCGGACGCAACTGCGGCAGCACCAATCCAAACCTGCACTCGGCTGAATGCTTTGAAGACTACGAGCAGGCGACGGGAATGAATCAGTGGGTTGGGCTGACCGCAGATGAAATCTGGAAATGCAACAAAGCAAAGAGTGGCAGTGCTGTGGAGTTTCACATTTGCGTTGAACATCAGAACGTGTTGGATTTTGCGGAATCTATCGAAGCCAAGCTAAAGGAGAAGAATCATGGATAGAGAACAAATAATCCGCATGGCGCGGGAGGCGGGATTGGCTTACGGATCTGACGAAAAGCCATTAGGTTCTGTAACACGCTTCGCCAACCTGATTGCCGCTGTTGAGCGTGAGGCAATTGCTAAGTCACTGGATAAGCAAGCAGACCTTGCCTGTGATGAGATTGACAGGCAGTGGGCGCAAGAAATGGCGGCGGCGGTCAGAGCAAGGGGAAACACATGAACCGAGAAGAAATAATCCGCATGGCGCGGGAGGCTGGGTTCACGGAAGGCGATATTTCGCTGTTTCCCGACCTGATTGCTCACTTCGCTGTCCTTGTTGCTGCTGCCGAGCGCAACAAGCTGGCCGATTGGATGATCGAGCGCGGCTACGCAACAGGGCATGGCGATAGCACTGAAGGTTTGCTGAAAGAGCTTGAGTGGCAAATTGAAGAGCGCATAAAAAACGAGCGTGAAGCGTGTGCGAAGGTGTGTGATGTGCTTGCTGTACATCCTGAATATGCGTCAGACATTACAAAGGTGGCCGCACAAGCAATCCGAGCAAGGGGTGAGAAATGAGTTTTGTTGCACATGCACAGGCCCATGGATTGATCATCAACCATGCCATACCTGATGGCCGGTGGCACCGGGTACCCACGGTAGATAAGCCACGTAAGCGTAATGGCGCTTACATATTTGATGGCAACTCAGGCGTGGTAAAGAACTGGGCGACCATGGAATCGTTTGCCCGGTATGGTGAGAAGGTCAGCCAGTTCATCAAATACTTTGACGATACTGAAGAGCGTATCAAGCATGCACGAGCGGCAAGGCAAGCCCAAGAAATCATTACACGAGCCATGTTCAGTGAGCACGACTACCTCAAGCGCAAGGGCTTCCCGTCGATGAAGGGCCTTGTCGCTGATGAAGAGTTGATCGTACCCATGAGGGACTTCAAAACCTACCAGCCCACGAGCGTGCAGCGTATCAAATCGGACGGCAGCAAGAAGTTTTTGCCAGGCGGGCGGACGAAGAATGCGGTCTTTGTGCTGGGTAACCGCCACGCGGCGGTGTCGTGGTTGTGTGAGGGGTATGCGACAGGGTTGTCGATTCAGGCTGCGCTGCGGTCGATGTATTCCGATGCGGCTGTGATTGTGTGCTTCAGTGCGTACAACTTGGCGCACGTGGGCAGGCAGGTCAAGAAGGGTTTTGTGTTTGCCGATCACGACGAGGCAGGTATTCGCGCTGCTGAAGAGTTGCCTTGGCTATGGGTAAAAAGCGACGCGCCCGGTGAGGACGCAAATGATTTGCACCGCAGGGCTGGCCTGCGGGCGGTTCGATCAGTGCTTCAGGGTGCGATACTCGGCAAGCGCGGCGGTAAGTAAGGCTTGGGCTTGGTCGTCCGTGATACCCCATAGCCTACAATGCATGGCAAGCGCTGACGCTAGCCCTGAGGCGGCTAATGCTGGATGCGTGAACAATTCGGGCAAAGCTGACACTATGTCAGAAATGCCCTCTTGGATTTGCATGTATTGGTCTGGGTTCATGGCTAAATCATACGGCAGAAAAACCAAAAGCCCACCATGCGCCGGGGCCCTGCTGAATTAGTCCGGCCGGGCTCCACATTTCCGAAATGCGCTCGTCTGCTGAGTCGATCAAGCTTTCAGCGTATGCACGGGGCTCGTAGTGCTTAGGGCATCGGATGATCAAAAAATCGCCTTTGTCCGCCAGCGTGCCAGTAAAACCACCAGTACCGAAAGCTAACCGGGCGGCGTGCGTGCCAGTGTCAAAAGCCCGCTGGGGGCTTTCTCCTGTTACTAGTTGAATAAAGGGTTTCAGCGTCATGCGTGCTCCCTTTCAAATTGCTTAGCCTTCGGGCCGTGAACCACAATCACGACACTAGCGGCGCTGGGCTTTAGGGCTCCGTCGCATGCACCGCAAGCGATGCACTGTCGGCCTTTGTCGGAAGGGCACTCGATCTCATGCTTTGCGATCTGCTGCGCCTTAGTCTTAACTCGAAAGTATCGCCAGCCCATGGCGCGGGCTATGTCTGCATCGGCGGCCGTTTCCACTGATGACATGCAAAGTTCGCGCATCGGCTGGGCCCATGGTTGTCGCCATTGGTGGGTATAGCCTGTCCAGCCTTCAGCCGTTTCGAGCAAGCGAAGCCAATATTGGAGCGGAATCATGGCGGGGTCGCCGGCTGCGCCTAATCTCACCATGCGGCCCATGGTTAAGCGTTTCATAAGTGCAGGTTTTCGTCGTAAGTCTAGGTATCCGCCCCGGTGGTAAGTTTTCCATACGTTCGCGGGTGCTTTGCCCCATTCGATATAGCACTCGGCGCGCATCGGACAATCGCCACAGTAGGCGCGATCTGCACCGCTGGCGCGGGCTGCGAGCGGGTGCATGTCTTGGCGCAAAATCCATGTCTGGATCATGTTTCCGGTTTTGCCGTTTTTGCTTTCGAGCGTGGCAATCCCCACGATGGGGGCGTTATCGATAGGGCTCTTGCCCTTGTAGAAAATAAAGCCTCTCATGTTTTCATCCTTAAAAATTGCAGCAGCCACAGCATGGCGCGTCTTCGCATAGGCCGGCCTTGTTGCGGTAGTAATCGCGGCCGCTGATGCGGTAGTGGTCTGATACGGTTCGGCGGGTCGACATGTATCGGCCCACGGTTTCGGCCGTCTCGGGGTCTAAGTCGGGCTCGATCTCATGAGCAAGCCAGGCGTGCCGGTTGCGTGCATCCCACATAATCGAGTCGCCGGGGTTAATTGGTGCGCCCGATTGCGAGCGGCCGGGATAGCGAGCGGTGATTAGTTTCATGCTTCGCCCCGCTCGTGGTACTCGATAACGCTAACATCGCCGGCCATGACAAAGCGAAGCCACAGCCCGTCATGCGTGGCCATATCCCAAGCGCGAGCGCAAGCATCAAAAGCGGCGTTTTTTGCTTCGTCCAGCGTGCGAGCGGTGTAGCTCATTACAAAATCCCCGTCGCCGTCAGTGCTTGCGATACATATTGTGTAAGTTCTCATGGTCAAAGTCCTTCTAAGTGCATTTGCCCACGGTTGCGGCGTTCGGCTGGCTTGGCGGAAAGCTTCACGGTGTAGTAAGGCTCGCCGGTGTGAGTGTGCGCGGTCACAAGCTGGCGCGATGGTTTGAAGTGCAAAGCGATAGACTGCCAGTCAATCGAAGTCCGGCCGGCGCAATGGCTAACGGCGGCGCGGTGTAGAGTTCCGTCGACGGTAGGCAAGCCTGCATCTATCAGCGCATCGCGCAGTTCGTTTTCTTCGTCCTTCAGTGCGGCGATCTGCGCCTTGATGGTAGCCATGCGATCGACCACGGCGGCCAAGATAACTTCGGGGTTTGTAGGTGCGTTCATGCTGTGGTCCTTTGGGTGTAGGTTGCTTTGTTGATTGCGGCGGTCACGGCATCGAAGGCGGCATCAATTCGCGTATCGTCGCCGAGGTTCCACAAAAGTACTTCGCGGGCGCGTTGCAGCGCGTTGAGCATGTCGGGCGCGGCGGCGATCAGGCGGGCGTCTGCTGCTAAGTGTTCAGGCACTACCGCAACGGGAGCACATTGCTCTGCCATGATGCGTCGATTGCCGTTGGCATGGGCCTTGATGGGGTCGATGTACCACGGCCCCGGTGTGTGTTTCATAGCTTCTCTGCTCATGCTTGGCCCCTTTCCGCGATATGGCGACCGAACCGGCCGGTGATAATGATGCGCCCCCAGTGCTGTGGATAGCACGCTGCCCATGCGAGTGCTTCGCGGTAAGTGTGGGCGCGGTGGGTATAAGTGCGGTCATTGGATAGCACGCGCACTGTAAAGGGTGCAAAGCGCAGGGCTAAGCGGTGTATCAATCGTTTCATGGTTTTGGTTCTCTTGGTTGCGGTGCAAAAGCGCACCCCAAAACCCGGCACGCCGGGCGATGGGCTAGGCTCTCACTATGGCTTGATGGGCTTCGCGCTCTATCGTTCTAGCCCAGTGCCCGCTGTCCATTAAGGACATGTTCAGTATTGTTTGCAGTGCCTTTAATAATTCTTGGTTCACCTCATGCAATCGGCGCAGTTCGGCGGCAATGTAAGGCGCGAGGTATATTTTCGAGTTAACCGGGTCGTCGAGTAGTGCAGCTAATCGTAAGGCTTCGGGTTGTGTGCTCATGGTGTTATTCAAGGGAAAGCCCCTGAGGGGGCGGAAGGGTTAGGTGCGATCACTGAGGAAGCGATAGAGCTGCGCGGCCGTGGTCAAGCGGACGGGTTTCGTCTCAGTCCAACGGCGACCACCGGACATGCACAGCACCGGGTCGGCTACTACAACAAAGCCGGCTGAGTGCTCGAGTACTTCAAAGCCAGCGCGGGTTAGGCTTGCTAGGTGAGTGGTAGTGATTTGGTTCATGTCGTTTGATCCAAGTGAGAGCCCCGAAGGGCTGGATTGATTAGTGAAGGGATAAGCCAAGTAAGGCATAGACAAACAAGGCGAGCATATGCAAGCCAATAAAGCCAAGCATCAGGGAAGCAAGCACAAAAGCAAAGCGGTCAAAGTACTTATCGAGTAGGGTGTAAAGGGTTCTCATGTCATGGGCTCCAGGTTGTGATTAATCAATGCAATACATCATAGGCGTTTGATGTATTGTATGCAATAGGCTAAGGGGTATAAATGGACTAATGGCAGGTTCTAGCTGACATACGGTTGACTGCGGCAGATAAACGGTCATAATGCGTTCTTATTTCGTTCTCACGGGGAAGGCATGGCAAGCGAAGGGGCAGAGCTACCAGCGGCAGCATTGAAGGCAATCCAGCGGGGAGTGCCAGCAGATAAGGTATTGATGCCTCACGTAGAGCTTTCACCTCGAGAGCGGCAGTTCGTTCAGCGTATGGCAGAGGGCGCAGGTAAGCGCGAAGCGTTCATCGAAGCGTTCGAGCCCGGCGGAACCTCGAGGTCGGTTAGCACAGCGGCTTGGAAGGTGGCGAAGCGGCCTGAAGTGCAGCAAGCGCTGGCGCAAGAAAAGGCGGTGCAGAGATTGAGGTATTCGCAGAACCCCCTAGACATCCGAAACTTCGTGGTCGATTCCCTCCAGCACGAGGCGCGAACCGCCCAAAAACCCGGCGATCGGCTGCGTGCGCTCGAGTTGCTCGGCAAGCTTGCGGACGTTGCAGCGTTCGAGACTAGGTCGGTTATCACGCATGAGCGGGCAGGCGACACCACGGCACGGCTACGCGAGAAGCTTGCACGGCTGGGCGCGATCGAGGTAGAGGCCCGCCAAGTGGCGGAGGAGGGGGGAGATACCCCCACCCCACCCCCACCCCCACAAACAGGCCAGGTGTCTGGTGGGCCGACTAGGTCCACTAATCCACACAAACGCTCCGAAGAAAACACGCTTACACCAAACTTACACGACCGTTCCAGCGATCCTGACGGCCACCTTACGCCAACCTTACAAGAAGACCTTACACCAAACTTACAAGGGTACCCCCATGAAGATGAAATAACTCCGCCACGTGGCGGAGTTTTTGAGGAAGAGGCCCCCTTGGAAGAAAGTTTGGGTTCCCATAGTGTGGGGAGGAGAAAAAAAGAGAGGCCGATATGGGAGGATCCGAAGAGGTGGTATGCGGAGACGATGGGGGAGGTGCCGAAGATAGAGTGGCAGCCTAGGGAGGAAGCTAGGGAAGAGGTTCAGAAGAGGTTGAGAGATGACGAAGGCGGAGGCTAAGGTTTTGTTGGCGGTGAAGACTTGGTGGGAGTTGTATCACTTTGGTCCGTCGTATGACGATATACGGTTTGTGTTGTTACAGGATAGTAAGAGTAATGTGCATAGGCTTGTGAAGAGTTTATGTAAGCAGGGGTATTTGAAGAGGACGCCAGGGAAGAGTAGGAGTGTTAGGGTGGTGAGGAAGAAGGATGGATCTTAGGCAGTTAGCTAAGGCGGCCGCGGGGAAGTTGCATCTTCTTACTGAAGAGGAGAAGCGGTTACTGCTTAAGGAAATAGAAGAACTGGAGCGGGAGGATGCTAAGAACCTGGCGCAGAATAACTTTATGGGGTTTGTGAAGCGCATGTGGCCGGGGTTTATACCGGGGCGGCATCATGAGATTGTTGCTAAGGCGTTTGAGGATGTAGTGAATGGCCACAACAAAAGATTAATAATCAACCTTCCACCTCGACATACCAAGTCTGAGTTTGCGAGTTATTTGCTGCCGGCTTGGTTTCTTGGGAAAAATCCTGATAAGAAAATTATTCAGACTTCGCATACGGCGGAACTTGCCGTGGGGTTTGGGCGGAAGGTGAGGAACCTAATTGATTCAGAGGAATATCACGCTGTTTTTGATGGGGTGAAGTTAAAGGCGGATAACAAGAGTGCTGGTCGGTGGGCAACGAACAAGGGCGGGGAATATTTTTCGATTGGGGTTGGCGGATCGGTTACGGGTAAGGGTGCTGATCTATTGATTATTGATGATCCGCATTCGGAGCAGGAAGCTAAGTTAGCTGCTCATAAGCCGGATATATTTGATGCGGTGTATGAGTGGTATACGTCAGGGCCGAGGCAGCGTCTGCAACCTGGCGGGGTCATAATCATCGTCATGACCAGATGGTCGTTAAGAGACCTTACCGGGCAGGTAATTAAAGCGAGTCAGACTAGGGGTGGTGATGAGTGGGAGGTGATTGAGCTTCCAGCGATCATGCCTTCGGGTAAACCGGTATGGCCAGAGTTTTGGAAGTTAGAAGAGCTGATGGCTTTGAAGGATGAGCTTCCTGTAAGCAAGTGGAATGCTCAGTACCAGCAGCAGCCGACGGCAGAAGAAGGTGCGATTGTTAAGAGGGAATGGTGGATGCGGTGGGATAAGGATAGGCCGCCGCCGGTGGATTTTATTATCCAGAGTTGGGATACTGCTTTTTTGAAGAGTAATCGGGCGGATTATTCAGCTTGTACGACATGGGGTATATGGACAAGCGAGGAAGGTGATACCAATATTATTTTGCTAGATGCGTTTAAGGATCGGTATGAATTCCCAGAGCTTAAGCAGAAGGCTTATGAAACCTACAAAGAGTGGGAGCCAGATGTATTTTTGGTTGAAGCAAAAGCAGCAGGAAGTCCCCTCATCTTTGAACTCAGGCGTATGGGGATCCCTGTTAGTGAGTACAGCCCCACGAAAGGAAACGACAAAGTCGTCCGTCTAAATGCGGTATCGGATTTATTTGCCTCTGGGCGGATATGGGTGCCGGAGCGTAAGTTTGCGGATGAGTTAATTGAAGAGGTTGCTGCTTTTCCTGCTGGTGAGCATGATGACATGGTGGATTCTATGACCCAAGCTTTACTTAGGTTTAGGACTGGCGGGTTCTTAAGCCTACAATCTGATGACGAAGATCGAGAGCCGATGTATCGTCGCAAGGTCGCTTATTACTAGGAGCCAAGATGGAACCTGCACTTTATCCTGCGCCGTTGGGTTTAGACGCCGCCATGGAAGATTCAAATGAAATTGAAATTGAGATTGAAGACCCAGAGTCGGTTGCTATATCTACTGATGGTGTAGAGATTATCTTTGAAGCTGAACGTGAACAGCCTGAAGATCATGACGCTAATCTTGCTGAATATATTGATGATCGAGAGCTATCGACCATAGCCAGCGATTTACTTGATGACTTTGAGACTGATCAGTCGTCAAGGAAAGAGTGGGTTGATACTTATGTAGATGGGCTAAAGCTTCTTGGTATGAAGTATGAGGATAGGACGGAACCATGGCCTGGTGCTTGTGGTGTGTTCTATCCATTGCTATCAGAGGCAGCTGTAAGGTTCCAAGCTGAATCTATTATGGAGACTTTCCCTGCGTCTGGCCCTGTTAAGACACAGATAGTTGGAAAGCTATCTAAGGATAAGGAAGATGCCGCAGAGCGGGTAAAGGATGATATGAATTGGCGCCTGACAGAGCAGATGCCAGAGTATCGCCCTGAGCACGAGAAGATGTTGTGGTCATTATCCTTGGCGGGATCTGCTTTTAAGAAGGTTTACTACGATCCAGCACTGGGCAGACAGGTGTCTATGTTTGTGCCTGCCGAGGATATTGTGGTTCCTTATGGCGCAAGTGATCTTAGGTCTTCACCGCGTATCGCACAGATCATGCGTAAGACTAAGAATGAGGTTAAAAAGCTCCAACACGCAGGGTTTTATCGAGATGTTGATCTAGGCGAACCGTCTGGTGTGCTCGATGATATTGAAAAACGCAAGGCGGAAGAGCAGGGTATGTCCGCCACCATGGATGATCGGTACCGAATCATCGAAATGTGCGTGGATTTAGACCTTGCAGGGTTTGAAGATAGCGACAAAGATGGTCCCACGGGTATTGCTTTGCCCTATATCGTGACCATTGATAAGGGTACAAGCCAGATTTTGGCCATCAGACGCAACTGGTATGCCGATGATCCGTTAAAATTAAAGCGGATGCACTACACCCACTACATTTACATACCAGGTTTTGGGTTTTATGGCTTTGGATTGATCCACTTAGTGGGTGGTTTTGCTAAATCGGGCACCTCGTTGATCCGACAACTGGTGGATGCGGGTACGTTATCTAACCTTCCAGGCGGTTTGAAGTCTCGCGGGCTGCGTGTGAAAGGTGATGACACACCCATTGCCCCCGGTGAGTTCCGTGATGTGGACGTTCCGTCCGGATCCATCAGGGATAACATCCTTCCGCTACCTTATAAAGAGCCAAGTCAGGTTCTTTATCAGCTATTACAGACAATTGTTGAGGAAGGAAGGCGATTTGCAGCTACGGCTGACATGCAAATCAGCGATTTATCAGCAAATACCCCAGTTGGTACGACATTAGCAGTATTAGAGCGTACATTAAAGGTAATGTCTGCTGTACAGGCGCGTTTACATTATTCAATGCGCCAGGAGTTTAAGTTATTAGCAGCGATTATTAGAGATTATCTACCTACTGAATATAATTATGACGTAGATTCACCAATCGGTAGGGCAGTTAAACAATCTGATTATGATGATGTTGATGTAATTCCTGTATCAGATCCAAATGCTACAACATTAGCACAGCGTGTAACGCAATATCAAGCAGTATTGCAATTAGCGTCACAAGCACCGCAAATATATGATGTTCCTGAGTTACATAAACGTATGCTTGGGGTATTAGGTATTAAAGAGATTGATAAATTAATACCAGTGACAAAGCAATTAGAACCACGTGATCCAATATCTGAGAATATGGATTTATTGGTTATGAAACCAGTAAAAGCATTTATATATCAGGACCACGAAGCGCATATTGCAGTACATCAAGCGGCATTAAATGACCCATTATTAAGACAGCAGATGCAGCAAAACCCGATGGCTATGCAAATGATGGCCGCGGCACAGGCGCATATTAATGAGCATTTAGCATTCTTATATAGACGCAAGATTGAAGAGCAATTAGGTGTGCCGTTACCAGCGCCAAATACAACATTACCTGAAGATTTTGAAGTTCAGTTGTCTAGGTTAGTAGCGCAAGCTGCACAGCAGTTACTTGCACAGAATACGCAGCAGGCGCAGATGCAGCAAAACGCACAGGCGCAGCAAGATCCGGTTGTGCAGATGCAGCAAGCTGAATTGCAGATTAAAGCGCAGCGTGAGCAGCGTGAAGCCGCCAAGGATCAGGCTGATATTCAGTTAAGGCAGCAAGCGCAAGCAGAGAAGGTTATGTTGGAGAAGGAAAGAATCGCTTCACAGGAGCGCATGAATAATCAAAACAACCAAGTCAAGATGATTGATAAGGCTGCTGATATTCAAAGAGGTGCGTGATGGAGTTTTCAGACGCGGTAAGTCTAGAGATAAACAAGCAGATCCGTTATGCGGAGGAGCAGCTTGCACAGGGAAGCATAAAGTCCTTTGAGGACTACAAGTTCGTCTGCGGTCAGATTCAAGGTCTTTTGATCGCAAGACGCATAAACGAAGACCTTGCAAACAGACTGAAGGATTACGATGACTGATATGTCAGAAGCAGTAACTGCTGAAGAGCAGGCAACGCAACTTCCGACGCCCACGGGTTATAGGATGTTATGCGCTTTACCGGAGGTGGAAGATAAATTTGCTAATGGGATTTTAAAGCCAGATGCGTTAGCAAAAATTGAAGAGTTCAGTACGGTTGTTTTGTTTGTAGTTAAACAAGGTCCGGACTGCTACAAGGATGTTGCAAAGTTTCCCACGGGTCCATGGTGCAAGGAAGGTGATTTTGTTTTAGTACGTGCGTATTCAGGCACGCGATTTAAGATACATAACCGAGAGTTTCGTTTGATTAACGACGACACGGTAGAAGGTGTTGTGGAAGATCCACGTGGTTATAGCCGCGCATAAAGGAGTTATAGATGGATATTGATTCTAAGGTAGAGGTAGAAATAGAGGGTGATCAGGTTGAGATTGAGATTGAAAATGACGCGCCGCCACAGGATCGAAATGCGACGCCATTAAAGTCTGATCCAGCAGATATACCTGAAGATGAAATCCGGCAGTATTCGGATAACGTCAAGAAACGCATTCAGCAGTTAACCCATGCGAGGCATGACGAGCGCCGAACCAAGGAAGAGGCGATTCGAGAGCGGGAGGCGGCTGTTGCCTACGCTAAACAGATTGCTGATGAGAATGCACAGCTGAAAGCTAAGTTAAACAGTGGCGAGACGACATTGATAAAAACAATGCAGATTGCCACGGAGAAAGAGCTTGACGAAGCTAAGCGTAAATACAAGGAAGCTTTATATACAGGGGATGCGGACAAGATAGCAACAGCTCAGGAAGAGTTCAGTAAGGCTGTTATTAAGGCGGAAAAGGTAAAAGGGTTTAAGCCTGCCGCGCAAGAGAATTTGCAACCTGTTGAAAATCAATCATATAATCAACCTACTCAATTTATTGACCCGAAGGCGGATCGATGGAAACGGCAAAACTCATGGTTTGGCCAGCCGGGAGATCCAGGGGTTGATGACGAAATGACTTACTTTGCAATGGGTTTGCATAAAAAACTAACCCGTGAATATGGTGAGCAGTTTGCTGCATCAGATGAGTATTACGAGCGGATAGACGCTCGCATGAAAGAGAAGTTCCCAGAGTACTTTGGCAGACAGGCCGAGCCAGAGACACAAAGAAGGCCTGCTACGGTGGTTGCCCCGGCATCGCGCAGCTCGCCACCTAAAAAAATAAAGCTGACAGCGTCTGAGGCTAGTATGGCAAAGCGCATTGGTGTGCCGCTGGAAGAATATGCCAAGCAAATGGCAAAACTACGTATGGAAGGAAAGTTATGAGCCGCGAATCCCGTGAAGTACAGAACCGTGAAAGTACGGAACGTCCCAAGCAGTGGAAGCCGCCCAGCTCATTGCCTGATCCTCTCCCACGCGACGGATGGAAACATCGTTGGGTACGCACATCCATTCTTGACCGGGCAGATCCACGTAATGTAGCAACCCGTCATCAAGATGGTTTTGAACCATGCAAATGGGAAGACTATCCAGAAGTCGCACGAGCAATGCTCGCAACCGGAACTCAAACTGGAAATATTGAGATTGGTGGATTGATGTTGTGCCGCGCTCCTGTGGAGATGGTTGACCAACGCAACGGGCATTACCTGAAGCAGGCCAATGATTGGATGCAGAGTGTGGACAGTAATTTCATGCGCGAAAACGACCCACGTATGCCGCTGTTTAATGACAGACGTACTGAGGTCCGATTCGGTAAGAGATAAACCTCATTTGGAGTAACTTAAATGGCTTACCCGACTATTTCAGGCCCTTATGGCCTGCGTCCGGTCAATTTGATCGGCGGTCAGGTGTTTGCCGGAGCCACTCGCCAGCGTCGGATCGTAAACTCCAGCGCATCGAGTATTGGCTTTGGTGACCCTGTGAAGTTTGACGCCAACGGTTGCGTCGTTGTTTGTACCGAGACAACTGCTGCTCCGACCACTGGCTTTGCTGGTGTGTTCATGGGCTGTACGTTTGTTTCATCTGTGACTGGTCAGCCGACCTTCTCGCAGGCATGGATTTCTGGAACGGCAATTGCAAGCAACACTAATATTGTTGCTTACATCTGTGAAGATCCAGATCAGTTGTTCCAGGTCTGCGGTGTGAGCGGCACGACGGTTGTTTCGACCACATCAGGTTTTACCTACACTGACGTAGGCTTAAACGTGTCCATGGTAGCAAACACCCTGAATACCACGACCAAAGACAGCCGTTATGCAGTAGATATTGCTAGCGGTGCAACGACTCAGACTTTACCGTTGCGAGTCATCGATGTGGTGCCTGATACGGCATTCACGTATAGCGGTACTCTGTACTACCCTGAAATCATCGTTAAGTTTAATGCAGCTTATGTAGTGCAAGCAACTGGCGTGGTGACTGGTGGTCATGCGTACAACAACCCAGTCGGACTGTAAGGGGAAACTTAAATGGCTATTTCACGCGCACAACTACTGAAAGAGCTGCTCCCCGGCCTGAACGCACTGTTCGGTCTTGAGTACGCTCGCTATGGTGAAGAACACAAAGAGATCTACGAAACCGAGACCTCTGAGCGTTCATTTGAAGAGGAAACCAAGCTGTCTGGATTCTCGGCCGCACCGGTCAAGAACGAAGGCTCTGCGATTGCTTATGACAACGCACAGGAAGCTTGGACGGCTCGCTACACCCACGAGACAATCGCCATGGGCTTTTCGATTACCGAAGAGGCAATCGAAGATAACCTGTACGATTCGCTCAGCTCTCGCTATACCAAGGCGCTTGCTCGCGCCATGGCATATACGAAGCAGGTGAAAGCAGCAGCAGTGTTGAACAATGGATGGGCATCTACCGTTACATACGGTGACGGCCAGCCCCTGTTCTCCACAGCACATCCTCTTGTATCAGGTGGCACCAACAGCAACACGCCTGCTACCCAAGCTGACTTGAATGAAACTTCGTTGGAAAACGCAGTCATTCAAATCGCAGGGTGGACGGACGAACGTGGTCTGTTGATTGCAGCTCGCCCACGCAAGCTTATTGTCCCTTCGCAGCTCCAGTTCGTGGCTACGCGTCTGTTAGAAACCGAACTCCGTGTCGGTACTAACAACAACGACATCAACGCCATCAAGAACAATGGTTCAATCCCCGAGGGATACACCATCAACCACTTCTTAACTGACACAAACGGCTGGTTCCTCACCACCGATGTGCCCAATGGATTGAAGCACTTCGTGCGGACACCCATGCAGACTGGAATGGATGGGGACTTCGATACCGGTAATGTCAGATATAAAGCAAGGGAGCGTTATAGTTTTGGCGTTTCCGATCCTTTAGGTATCTTCGGAAGCCAAGGCGCGTAAGAAATTACGATCCTATAAGAGGGGGTTGCGGCCCCCTTTTATTTGTCCTATAATTTCCAGTGTCGTATAACAGGAGAAATTATGGACATTGCAAATTTACCTAAATCACGGTCAGAAGCTAAAGCTCTTGGTGCCAAGTATTACTTCACAGGCGAGCCATGTAAGTATGGCCACATCGCGCCACGCAAACCTAAAGGTTCATGCGTTGAGTGTCTGAAGGTCGAATGGGAAAAAGCCAATACAACTAGAGCCGAATATTTTCGTGCATATAACGAATCAGACGCTGGCAAGCAGGCAAAACGCAGGTATTACGAAGCCAATAAAGAGCAGGTTATAGCTAGGGCAAATGCAAGGCCAGTGGAAGAAAGAACAAGGCAGAGAGAGAAGTACAAAAAACAAAACCCGGATTTGTACAAGGCATTGACTAGCGTTAGGAAACGGCGCCACAAAAATGCAACACCGCCATGGGTAACAAAGGAGCAGAAAGAAGCAATAAAAGGGCTTTATCTTCATGCTATGCGATTAACAAAGATTACTGGCGAGCGGTACGTTGTTGACCACATCATTCCGTTGATTAACCCAACCGTATGTGGCCTCCACGTCCCATGGAATCTTCGCGTAATTACACAGGAAGAAAACCTCTTGAAGTCCAATAAGCTGATTGACTCACACCCCAATAACTGATACAAACCAGTTACTAGGATTTTACTCATACCGACTGGCCTAGCAGACTTAGTAGAGACGGTATGGGGATGCGCTACTACGCGGAGTTAACATGGCTATTTCTACCTTTGACGGTCCAGTACGTTCGCTGGGCGGTATCTTTCAACAGGGTCCGTCCACGATTGTTGAGATCACTTCCAGTACTACATTGAATCCGGTGGCCCATGCGGGTCGCATTATTTCCGTGGGCGGCACGCTTGCTGCTAACGTGGTTCTCACACTTCCTGCGATCAACACATCTGCCAATGCAGCTTCGTCCGGCCCAGGCAATGACCCTGACACGGCAAACAACGAAGGTGTGGTTTACACCATTTGGGTTCCTACGACCATTGCAACTTCTTCGTTGAAGATTGGTACGGACGGCACTGACAAGTTTGTCGGTACCATCCTTGGTGTAGATACCGATTCGTCCAATGCGCTTGTGGCTTACACAGCCGGTGCAAGCGATGACTTCATTAACTTTAATGGCGGTACGACCGGTGGCGTTGCAGGCTCATGGGTCCAGATCGTTGCGATTGCAGCCAATAAGTACATGGTCAACGGTATTGCACTTGGCTCTGGTTCGGTTGCTACTCCATTCGCAACGTCCTAATAGGAGTGCATCATGGGGATGCAAACCGATGTTAAGCAGGCCCATTTAAACGGTAGCGGTTTTTTTGTAAAAGGCCGCAACCGTGTAAAAGGAATTTCAATGGTTGGTGCGGGTTCTGCGGACGGGACGTTAGTTTTATTTGACGCAGCCGCAGCACCAGTTACTGCAAGTGTTACCTATGCTCGGTCAGGCACAACCGTGACGGTGTCAAAAACAGCTCACGGTCTTACCAGTGGGTCTGTCATAGGCATTCACTTTGCCCCGGGAACTGGTGGTGCTGCAACTGATGGAACCTATACCGTAACTCGGATAGATGCCGATAGTTTCTCGGTGACGGACATCAATAGCGGGACGATCACCGGAACCCCGGCTGCGGTGTATGCAGTTGGTCGTTGGCTTATGACCTATGAAATAGATTCCACAGATGTGTTTCAGAATGCGCCATTTATTCCGGGTGAAGGTGTATTAGCCGACACGGCGGTTTATGGCTATATGTCTAACATCGCTGCGGCACAGATCTATTATGGCTAAGTCAAAGGGTATGGGGATTGCCACTTCAGTGAAGTCAGGCAATTTCCGCCCTACCAAACAAGGCGCTGGTATGACCGAGAAAGGTGTTGCGGCTTACCGCAAGGCCAATCCGGGCAGCAAACTTAAGACCGCTGTGACCAGTGACAACCCTGGCCCGAAAGATGCTGCTCGCAGGAAGTCTTTCTGTGCGCGATCAGCTGGTCAGATGAAACAATTCCCTGAAGCAGCTAAAGATCCAAACAGCCGTATACGGCAGGCTAGACGCAGATGGAAGTGTTAAATGGAAACCGGTGCTCTGATTTGGAATCTAATCACATCATTCTTTGTGGGTCTGGTGATGTTCATGATTAAGCAGTCTTCTGATGAACAAAAGCGCATCCAGATTCTATTGAATAAAACTCGGGAGGAAATTGCCCGTGATCACATCACTCGCGCAGAAGTTCGTGCTGATATGGAAAAGATTTGTGAACGCTTTGACACAGGCTTTGCAAGGCTTGAAGCAAAAATTGATGCCCTCGCTGAAAGGAAATGATGATGTTAAATGATCCCCGTAAAGGCCGTGGGCGCCATGGCGACACGAACTACAATCCTAACTACGATCTTGTACCCACTCAGAAAGAGAAGGGTGCAATGCAGCAAGAGGTAGAGGATGAGAAGCTAAGGAAGATGGACAAGCGCCCTAACTTAGGCAAGATGTTCAAGAACGGCGGCTATGTCAAAGCTGCTGATGGTTGTGTCAAGCGCGGAAAGACCAAAGGTACTATGGTTGTCATGAAATAACTCCGCCACGTGGCGGAGTTTTCTGGAGTAGGCTATGAAACGCAAAGTCCGTAAGTATGTTGAGGGCGGCTACGGGGATTCATATTCCGAAGATTTCGGGATGGGATCTCGTGAGGAAATGATTGAGCGTAATATTGAAGAGAATGAGCGGCGCCGTCAGGCGGAGCAATTAAAGCCTTCTACAACTCTTGCAGAGTTTGAAGAGCCTGGTACTGCTGGATTTTCTAGGTCATCAGTTGCTCCTACTCCGGTTGCTCGCAAAGCAGTAGCTCCGGCTCCAAGACCAAAACCGATGGCACCAAAACCTGCGACACAGCCTACAGCTCAGACTTCGGGGTCTATGGGACGTACCGCCATGGGCAAGACTGTTGCCCAAGAAATGGCTGCTATTGAAGCAGGAAGAAAAGCGGCTGGTAAGGCTGATCTTGAACGAAGAATGGCGTACGATAAACCTCTTGAGCGTGTAAACCCTGAGGCTTCGTTAATTGGTGGTCCGGCATTACGTGGATTGCGAGCTGCTGGTGCAGGTCTAGCAAGCAAGATAGCACCTCAAGCAGCTAAGCCAAGAGTAGAGCCTAGGATTCCACAAGAAGCAACAAAGGCGGCGCCTAAGAAGCCTGATGCGGATTATTACTACGGTGCTAAATCACCGAAGATGGCAGAGAAGCCTGGTGCAATGACTACGAAACCGCCACGTGGCGGAGAGGTAGCTAAGGGTAGTGAACCAAAAGGCGGCGCATTGGCAACAAAAAGCGGCCAGCTTGCTAGGCGTGGCAAAGAACCGGAACAGCTTGAAATGCCAAAGCGCAGGTTGCCTTATGAAAAAGACATGGGCCCCGTTGAATTTGCAGCGGCAAAGAATAAGCGCAGAATGTTGGGCGAAGACAGTCGAGGCCAAGGCGTTATTGAAAGCCGAAAATCTGGTGGAAAGATAGGATCTGCATCTAAACGCGCTGATGGTATTGCATCACGTGGCAAGACTCGTGGAAGATACATATGAAAGACAAGATTGGCGTCGTGATGAAAGAGTTCAAGGAAGGTAAACTCAAATCTTCCTCGGGCCAGAAAGTTACTAACCCTAAGCAAGCAATTGCAATTGGACTATCGGAGCAAAGAGCTATGAAAGGTTACAAAGCGGGCGGAGAGCCCAAAGCCATGGTTAAAAAAGAGCTTGCTTTTATGAAGGCTAAAGGCGCTCCCAAATCCATGATCAAGCATGAGAAGGCTGAGGCTAAAGGCATGAAAGCCGGCGGATCGGTGATGCAATCTAAGATGGGTGCAGTGAAGACCGCGGCCCCCAGTAAAGATGGTGTAGCAGTGAAGGGTAAGACCAAGGGCAAAATGGTAAAGATGAATTACGGCGGTAAGTGCTAAACCGTTAGCACTCGAAAGTTATAATGACGTCAGTCAAAAGACTGGATTTGTGATATGGCTGACGTTCAAAATACGAATGTATTTCTTAAGCAACTACCCAATGGGTATACGCAAGTACTCCCAACTGGGAGTTACAGAACAGATGGTTTAGCTTATGTTATACAGCCCGGAACAAAAACAGATGTAGCACTTCTTGGATCCGGAAGCTACGGAAAGATTTATCTACCAGGGGATCTAAAAGAATATACCCGGACAGTTGTTGGTAGCACAATAAGACTCACCCGTACGGTAGACGGGAAACTAGAAGAAATAATAACCAACGCTAATGCCCCAACGCCGCAAGGTCATACTCTTCAGTTTGGAGATAGGGCATTAAATTTAAAAGAATTAAAGTCATACACAAACGACCCAACATTTAGGGTAAACCTAGATCGCTCATTTGATGGGTGGCAACCCCTAGGTACTGATTGGGAGTGGGTATGGAATCAGTATACGAGTCTTGGTGAACATGGCGTCATTAAGAACAAAGTAACGGGCGAGCAATATCTAACAAAGCCATCACCCCAGGGCGACAAGGAGTCAATACAAAAACAAGCCGAATCGCTGGTGTATATATTAAACGCGCCAGAATTAGCTGACAGAGTAAAAACATATTTTATTGCTATCCCATGGAGAGCAGTAAACAGTGGCATAGTGTTTCCTGTTGAGTCTCTCCCTGATTTGTCTGATCCAAGCTATATACAAAATCTAACAAAAGAAGCTGGAATTTATAGACTACAGGGCCAGTTAGCATCTGTAGTAGATCCAAATTCATCTGGTGGTGCATGGAGTGATAAGCCAGGAAAAAGCAGCGGGCCTGGGTTTGGACCCATGGGTTTCCTTGCTGTCATGGCACAAAACTTTTACAACCAGACAGGGCTTACCGACCTAAACAAGCTAGGTGTTAAAGACCTTGGAGAAGAAGGAGTAGAGTATTTCAACAAAGATTCCGGCAAAAAAGTTAACTTTAACGGTACGCTTGGCGGTTACGGTGAAGGGTTTGGTTGGACCAGTACATCACTAGATTTCAAAGATGGAAAACCAGTATTAAAAACGACGGGCCAAGATACAAGTGATCTAGGCACAATAATGCCAATTATTTCACTTGCGTTATTGGCATTCCCAGGTGTTGGTCAGGCCGTAGGATCGTTGCTAGTACCAGCAGGAACATCAGCTGCTGTTACCGCGGCGGTAGGGTCAGCGGTTGTTAACGCTGGTATACAAATAGCATCTGGCGTACCAGTTGAAGATGCTTTAAAAACAGCTGCAATCACACTTGCCGTACCAAGTGTCATACCAGATTTAACTTCTAGCGCGGTACTTAACAATGCCATACGATCAGCCGCCACATCAATTGCTTTAGGGGCAGACCCAGAAAAAGCAATATTAAGTTCTGTCATGTCTGCGGCAGCAACGTCGATAGGCAGCAAGCTATCACTTACAGGGCAAAAAGGTGTAGACCAAGCAATTGCAAATGCTTTGGGTAGTGTTGTTAAGAATGTTGCATTAGGGCAAGACATTACCGAGGCGTTGACGCAAGGTGCAATTAATGCAGCAGTGGCGGCAGGTGTAGAGTCATTAGGAGCCGGACAGAATTTAACTAAAGACGAAAAGAGTGTTTTAACAGTTGCAGCCAATGCAATTGTGAACGCAGCAAGGACCGGGCAATTTAATCCATTACAAATAGCCGGTCAGCTAAGTGCTATTGGTCTTAGTAAAGCGGATGCTGCAAAAACAGTAGCGGCTGAAGCAGCAAATCTACCAAAATCAAATACAGCCATAGGTGCTATTGCTGTAGATAACAGCGGTGAGCTGTTTGTCATGGATGATGATGGCAACCGGATGATGTTATCTGGGGTTGCTGCCGGCCGGGTTTATACGCCAGATGAGTGGGTATCAATTAAAGGCGCTTTGAATGCGGGACAGGCTCAGTATGTAAATAGCCTGATTAGCGCCATGAACAAAGGAGTAATGACGCCAGAAGAAGTTGCTGAAGATCTACACGAATCTGGATATTCAGATGACACCACAGCAAAAATCTTTTCAGCTAATGAGCAGTACATATATCGAGCTAATCAAGCTCAGAAGATAGCGCAGGATTATTCGGCGGTTGGAAGTGACATAGATCGTGATAATGCAATTAACCAGCTAAAAGTTTTGGGGTACAGCGCTGAAGAAGCAACAGGATTTATTGACAACATAGACAGGCAGGTTGCTGCTAGGAATGATTATGTCAATGTAGCTAGGGACTACATCAATGGTGCCGCCACGGAGTCGCAGTTGCAATCCGCCATGGATGCGGCTGGCATTAAGGGTGATTTAGCAAATCAACAGCTTCTGTATTACAGAGCAATAAAAGCAGGTGATGAATTAACTTCGTCCGAGGCCACGCAGGCTGCCGTAGCTGGGTTACGCTCATGGAATGTCATAGATCGCAAAGGCACTCAAGTATCTTGGGATCTTAATGATGACGGAACACCGTATGTTAAAGCGGCTAGAGATGCGAGCGGGAAAGATATAACAGACTTGTTTTACGGATCAAGTCCGCAAGCCGTTCAAAAATATGCAATAGAAGACCAGCAAAGATACGTTGATAGATTTCAAAAGCAGTTAACAACGACGGCGGAAAAATACTTTGCGCCCGGTAGTAAAGTTACGCCCGATCAAGCCGTTGCGATGCTTAAGCAAACTGACGGCATGACTGATGCGATGGCTAAAGATCTTGTAGTAAGGTGGGATCAACAAAAAGAAGCGATAGCAAAAAACAGTATTAGCATCGACCCAAATACTAATAAAACTTCTAGGATTCTGACGCCAGAAGAGTTTGAGAGAGTTTTATCAAAAGCAAATGTTGATATATCGGGTGATAAATTTAATCAACGGTATCAGGCATACCTGTACGTAAATGGTGAGTTACTAAGGACAGGCAATGCAAACGACGGATTTGTTCTACCAGGCGAGGTGCTAGAGGTTGTAAATAAAGGTAAGAACATAACCCAGCTTCCAACAAATACTTTTATAGACGAGGTTGGCAGGGCTGTATCAGAGGGTATTAAGGCTGGGCAATCTATTGGTTCACCGGCGCAAAATTTCATAAACTCTTTAAGCGCAAACTTTCTTGGCCTTTTCCCGCGAGCGGGAGCCGGTATAGTTTCCGTGGTATCCGGTGATGCTGCAAACGATGTTGCGGTAGCTCTTAGAGGTATTGCAAAAATAGCTTCAGATTCTTCAGACGCTTTGATGCCAGACTTTGCTTTTGAGGCAAACAAATGGATGGGGAAGATAAGCGAGGCTCAAGGCCCCGGAGCAAAACTTGGAGCTGCATGGCAATGGGCAAGTGACAGCCCAACGAGTTTTGGTAGCTTAGCTTGGACGGCAGGCAAAGAGCTTTCAGAGGATATGATTTCATTTGCCTTAATGGGCAAAGCATTAAAGACAATAGGCACGGCTCCTGGTGTTGCTCTTGGCTCTGCTTTAACAGATTTTGCACTGAATTACGGTGGGGTCACAGAAGAGAATATTTCTCAGCTTATTAACCAAGGATTAAGCTCTGAGCAGGCCGCTTCCCTTGCTGGCCAAGGAGCCATGCCAGCCGCCATTGCTGAAACAATAGTCGGAGGTATAGCAGCATTAGTACCATCAGCAAAGACGGCAATTAAAGATCTTATATCGCTTCCGTATAAAGCAACGGTTGATGGTGTTGAAGAAGCCGCTTCGTATGTGTTCAATCAAAAGGGCTTAGGACAAAGCATAGACCTAAATGATTTTTGGACATCGGGCGTTATTGCTGCAACCGTAGGCGGTGCTGGACATGGTGGGGCATCTTTATCTGTTTTTCTTTCCCCGCAAGGTCAGGGGCAAGTTATCAAAGATGCAGGCGATCTTGGCCTATCCATAAGCCAAGATCCATTTTTAATACCAGAGTCTGCGAGAGCAACAATAACGTCTGTGATCAATAACACAGCGGTAGTCAGTGGGCCAAATGGTCAGACTTATGTAGCTGACTTAGGAAAGCAAAACATACTTCCTGGACAGCAGGTAAATATATATAGCCTTGATACAACGCCGGTTCAGATAACGCCGCAAGAAATGACTGACTACCTCGGACTTGTTGACGGTGTATATCAAAACCAATTAGGTAGAGAGCCTACGGCAGATGAAATAAAAACAGCAATCAAGGATTTGTCAGGCGTTGGGCAATTACAAGAACAGCTAAACGAGACACAAGAGGGTCAAAGATATGACCAGATTATTGAGGTTTTTGATAAAACACTTGGGAGAAAACCAACGCCGACAGAGGTGAAAGCAAATATTCAAAGGTTAAGCAATAACGAAATAACGGCAGAACAATTAGCAATAGAACTAAGGGGTACAAACGAAGGCGTTCTGTTTCAACAAAAAACAGATTTCAATGCCCAAACAGATCAACAAATAGCAGCAAACGCAAAGTTACTTCTTGACCAAGGAAGGACAACATATGCTGACTTCAAGACTTTTATGGATAGCATGGGTCTTGCATCGGACCGTCAGTTAAATGTGCTAGATGCAATCACGCCAAGAACAAACGTGCCAGGGACGGTTACATCAATTGTTGGTAATAACGCGATTGTTACCGGTAACGACGGGCAGATGTACACCATGCTTCGTGTGGCGCCTAACAACTACCTTATGCAGGTTGGCGACCAGGTTAAGCTAGGTGTTTCCACGGTAAAACCAACAGCAACGCCCACGGTTGAGGTAACGACAAAGATTGCGGATGTGATAGCAGCAAGCGTATCAACTTCAACAAGCCTAAGCATAAGCCAATCCATATCACAAGCGGCTATAAGTACATCAATATCAAATAGCCAGAGCGTGTCAACGTCTTTATCGCAATCAGAGTCCATCTCTGTCTCGGCCGCAACTTCAATATCAGAATCAGTTTCACAAAGCGTATCTCTGTCGCAATCTGTATCAACAGCTGATATGGAAAGAGCTATTTCAATAAGCAATAGCGTTTCACAATCGCTTTCAGTCTCTCAGGCTATTTCATTGTCGGCTAGTATCTCTGAGGCAACGAGCCTATCGGTTTCTAATTCGCAGAGTGTTTCTACATCTATCAGTCAGGCGACATCTGTATCAGAAGCCCTTTCATTGTCAGTGAGCATAAGTGAACAGATAGAAAAAGACCGTCTCAAAGGTCTGTCAATATCAGCGTCTGTATCAGAGTCTGTCTCTAAAGCAGTAAGTGTGTCGGAGTCCGTAAGTGTGGCGACTTCAATCTCTGAGAGCACATCCGCTTCTATTAGCAACTCACAATCAGTATCCGTAGCAGCTTCGATTTCAGAAAGCGTTAGTTTTTCAACCTCACAAAGCACTTCAGTTTCACAGGCTTTAAGCACTCAAGCATCTATCAGCGAAGCTGTTTCTATTTCCGTAGCGGCATCGACATCACAAAGCATTAGTGTTTCTCAAGAGGTAAGCAAGCAGGTATCAATATCGCAAAGTACTTCGCAAAGTGTTGCGTTATCACAAAGCGTATCTCAAGATCAGGCCGTTTCGCTTGCAGCGTCTATTTCACAATCAACATCACAGTCAATTAGTGAGGCGCTATCTATAAGCGAAGAAGCGCAAGCTATGTTGAACGCTTCTATCTCACAAAGCCAGAGCATTAGCCAAGAGATTAGCGCTAATGTGATTAGAGGGATGTCTATTTCTGCTTCGGTTAGTGAAGCTTTGTCTATATCGCAATCTATTTCAGAATTAATAGAAGCGTCAATAAGCGTATCTTTAAGTCAAGCAGCAACAATATCTGTTACAGAAGCTATTTCCATAAGCGAAACAGTTGCACCAACGTTGTCAATTACACAGTCGCAATCAATTGAACCGTCGGTGGTTCCTACAGTGGCTCCTACGATTAGCGCAACACAACAAATAACCCAAACAGAATCTTTTACACAAACACCATCGTTAACGATGGTTATCACCACCACGTCTCTTCCGCCAGTAACAACGACAGAGGTAGCGACTACAGAGCCGCTTACAACTGTTATAGAGACCACTATAACTGTTCCGCCAGTAACACCTCCGCCAACATCAGGAACAATACCTCCGGTAACGCCACCAATAACAACACAGACCATTTCGATTGCAGAAACAACATCACCTCCACCGGCAACAACAACATCACCACCGCCAACGACTACAGCAAGACCGGCAGTAACAACGACTAGGCCAACAAGTGTGCCTTTCCCGCTTTTTGGTCTTCCGGCTGTAGGTTCTGTACAGCAAAAAACTTATGTAGATTACGCACAGCCCAAGGTGCCAGCACCTGAGTTTGGGCCATATGACTTATTTAAAGCGCCAAACTACTTGCGTCCTTTGCAAGATAGTGGCAACTTTGGACTAGCCGCACTTATAGGAGCCGCAAGTGAGAGCCAGCAGAGGAATGGGGATAATCAATCCCAGCAAAATGCCCAAGGCCAAGGTCAAGCCCCGACGGGATGACACGGACTTTACGCAGTATGCAGAGGGTGGTGAGGTATGGGATAAGCCAAGACCTAAAAAATTAGGTAAGTCAAAGCCCATGGACTCGGCAAAGAAAGCTAAAGCTAAAGCTATGGCTAAAGCTGCGGGTAGACCTTATCCAAATCTCGTGGATAATATGCGTGCTGCAAGGAGCAAGTGATGGCCTATACATCCGGCACAACATCGTTCGACCCCAATTTAAACGAATTAGTTGAAGAGGCTTACGAAAGGTGTGGCCGTGAATTACGTTCTGGCTACGACTTAAGAACCGCCAGGCGATCGCTAAATCTTTTGCTTACCGAGTGGTCTAACAGAGGTGTAAATCTTTGGACCATGGAGCAAGGTGCCATACAACTTTATGCCAATCAAATTACTTACCCTTTGCCGATTAATACGGTTGACTTGGTGGAAACCATCGTCCGCACAGGAGAGGGCCAGAACCAGACGGATATTAATATCAGCCGAATCTCAGTAAGTACATATTCAACGATACCGAACAAGCTTGCCACTGGGCGGCCCATTCAAATTTACATTGACCGACAGGGTGGACAGACCTATGTTTTCACAGGCACCTTGGCCGCAAATATCTCTTCGTCGGCTACGACAATACCGATGTCTAGCCTCGCGGGGATACCATATGCAGGATATGCAAACATTGGATCGGAGACGGTTTATTACTACGGTACTTCAACCCAAGCCGAAAATGTTGCAACGGGTACTTCAGCTTATGCAACGCTAGATAATGTTGTGCGAGGCCAGAACAATACGACGGCTTCTTCACACACATCAGGCGCCACGGTTAGCAATACCAAGTTTCCAAACATCACGGTATGGCCAGCCCCGGATCAGGGTTCTATCTCTACGCCTTATTACACACTGGTTTACTGGCGGATGCGTAGGATGCAAGACGCAGGGAATGGTGTAAACGTAGAGGACATTCCATACCGATTCCAAGAGGCGCTTATATCAGGACTGGCATATAAGTTGTCTATGAAAGTAGAGGGCGGATTGGAGAGGATGGCTATGCTCAAGGCTCAGTACGATGAGTCATGGGACTTGGCAGCTGGAGAGGATCGTGAGAAGGCGCCTATCAGGTTTGTACCAAGACAGTCATTCTTAGGTGTGAACTTCTAAATGCCGAATCAGTTTGCATCAGGCAAGTGGGCCATAGCGCAGTGCGACCGCTGCGGATTTCGCTATAAGCTCAAGCAATTAAAGCCGCTGACAATCAAGACAAAAAATGTCAATATACTGGTATGCTCTACGTGTTTTGAACCTGATCAGCCGCAGTTACAACTTGGCATGTATCCGGTTAATGATCCTCAGGCGGTTCGGAATCCTCGTCCCGATTCCAACTCGTATTACCAGTCAGGCTATAACGGGATGCAGACTAACTACACAATAGGAACAGACCCTTTATATACGGGTGTTCCGCTTGAGGGAAGCCGAGTTATTGAATGGGGCTTCAACCCGGTAGGTGGTGCAAGATCATTTGATTCCGGCATGACCCCTAATCATCTTGTGGGTCAAGCATTGTTGAACAGTGTCACTGTATCTTAGGAGCCGACATGAAAGACGATATTAAGCAGGATAAAAAGACCGCGGCTACTGCGGTACACAAGCATGAGAAAGCCATGCACCCAGGTAAGCCTTTAACCAAGATGCGTAAGGGTGGTCCTACATCAGAGATGATGAAGAAGATGGGACGTAATTTAGCTCGCGCACGTAACCAGGGGTAATCCATGGCTAAGTATTCAATGAAACAGGGCGGCAAGGAAGTTGGCCCGGCGTCGGTATATGCTGAGCCACATACGATGGATGGTAAGAAGATCAAGGCTTCATCGAACCCTGGTTCTGGGCCTGATCATAGCAATGCGGATACCGTGGCCATGAGTGTTGGTGCTTATACCAATAAGCTAGACAAGCCTATCAAGACATCTGGTATTAAAATGCGCGGGGCAGGTGCTGCCACTAAAGGTACGATGTGCCGAGGGCCGATGGCTTAGGAGCCAACATGAATTGGGGCGAGCTTAAGACTGCGATACAAGATTATTGTGAAACGACGTTTGATACGACATCACTTCAGACGTTTGCTAAACAAGCTGAGCAGCGGATCTTTAATTCAATACAGTTTCCATCGTTACGCAAAAACGTGACTGGAACCTGTACGATTAACAATCGGTATCTTCAAGCGCCTACAGACTTTCTTGCACCGTACTCCATAGCGGTTATTGATGCGCTTGGTTCGTACAAGTATCTGTTGAACAAAGATGTGAACTTTATCCGAGAGGCATTTCCAACGCCCACGGGGTCTGGTAATACTGGTGAGCCTTATTGCTATGCCATATTTGGGCCGGATTCGACGGACGAAAAAGAGTGGGTATTCCTGCTCGGCCCCACTCCTGATGCTGCTTATAGTGTAGAACTGCATTACTTCTACTACCCAACATCAATAGCTGCAACAGATACAGATACCAATCGCACATGGCTTAGTGATAACTTTGATTCGGTGCTTTTGTATGGATCGTTAGTAGAGGCTTACACTTTCTTAAAGGGTGAGCCAGACATGATTCAAAACATAACGGGTCGATATAAAGAAGCACTTGCGCTTGCCAAACGTCTTGGCGATGGCCTTGACCGCCAGGATGCGTACAGATCTGGGCAGGTTCGGGATAAGGTGGTGTAATGGCAATCATACAAACCCTGACAACAAGCTTTAAAGTAGAGCTGGCGCAGGGCTTGCATAACTTTACCGCGGGGACAGGCGATGTATTTAAGATGGCCCTCTATACAGCCAACGCCGACCTTGGTGCCTCGACGACTGCTTACACAGCAGCGGGTGAATCCAGTGGAACCAATTACTCGGCTGGCGGGATTGCACTCACAAACATCACGCCAACCTTTCAAGGAACTACTGCTTACTGGACGTTTGCTACCGCCACGTTCACCAACGTGACTTTGACGACAAACGGTGCTCTGATATATAACTCAACCAATGGTAATCGTTCTGTTGCCGTATTAAACTTCGGCGTGAATATTACGAAGTCTGGGCAAAATCTAGTGATTACATTCCCAGCGGCAGATGCAACCAATGCTGTGTTAAGGATTGCTTGATATGTGGACTCAAATTACCACGACGCAGGTAGCTAGCTGGGGCGGTATCACACCCGGTGTTACGACAACTTGGACGCAGGTGGTAACGACATGACCGTCAATTACACAACCCTACTAAAACTTGCACAGCCCGTAAATGGTACGGAAGATGGTACGTGGGGCACCACAATCAATGATGCTCTTACAGCGCCGGTTGATTTAGCTATTGCAGGGTCTGTAACTCTTGATGTCACATCAGGAAACATTACGCTTACTAATGGTGATGGGTCGGCAAGTAACCAGTCACGTTATGCCATTTTAAATATCACTGGGACGCCTGGGGCGACAAGAAATATTATTGGCCCAGGTACAAGCAAGATTTATTTAGTAAACAACGCATCAAATGCAAGTGTTGTTATTAAAGCCTCAGCAACAACCGGCGTAACGATTACTTCCGGCGCTGCTGCAGTGGTGTATTGGAATGGGTCAGATTACGCATTTTCGGGCATGAACGGTCCTGCGGCGTCAACTGACAACGCAATTGCAAGATTTGACGGCACAAGCGGCAAACTAATACAAAACTCCGCGGCAACCATTGATGATACAACTGGTGATATCAATGCGGGGAAATACAACAAGGTAACTGTAACGGCGCCAGCAACAAGCGCAACACTTACCATAGCGGATGGTAAAACCTTAACAGCAAGTAACACACTTACGTTTAGTGGTACAGATGGATCAACCGCAGCGTTTGGCGCTGGAGGCACGGTAGCGTATAGGCAGGATAATTTATCTGTATTTGCATCGACAACATCCGACCAGTTGCGCGGTGTTATATCAGACGATACTGGTACGGGATCGCTTGTATTCGCAACAAGTCCAACACTTGTCACACCAATCCTTGGTACGCCAACATCCGTAACGCTTACGAATGCAACGGGATTGCCATTAACAACAGGTGTAACCGGCATATTAGCGACAGCAAATGGCGGAACCGGCCTGAGTTCCATAGGGTCAGCGGGACAGGTACTGAGGGTAAACTCTGGCGCTAGCGGATTGGAATATGCGTCAGTAGGCTCAGGAACGGTAACCTCAGTGGATATTTCTGGCGGGGCTACTGGGCTTTCTGCGTCGGGAGGGCCTGTCACAGGCTCTGGAACAATAACGCTAGGTGGTACGCTGGCGATCAGTGCTGGCGGTACGGGTCAAAGCGACAAAACATCAGCATTTGATTCCCTAGCGCCGACGACAAACAAGGGCGATATTATTGTATATACAGGTACAGATAATGTACGCTTACCTGTAGGTATAGATACACAAGTACTAGTTGCCGATTCGACGCAGCCTTATGGCGTTAAATGGGGGACAATCACTGGGGTTGGAACTGTTACGTCGGTGGGTATTGCGGCACCGGCATTCTTATCAGTAACGGGGTCTCCAGTAACAGGCGCAGGAACATTAACACTAGGACTTTCCGGAACTGCGTTACCTGTTAGTTCTGGTGGAACTGGTTTGACGGGGCTAGGAACGGCTGGTCAAGTTCTTAAAGTAAATGCTGGTGGTACAGCGCTAGAGTATGGCGCCGCCACGGGTACAGGCGATGTGACCGGACCAGCATCATCAACCGCGGGCCAGTTAACCGTATTTAGTAGTACGACAGGCAAAGCCATTACAACGTCCTCATTAAGTGGACTACTTAAAGGAACGTCGGGTGTTGTTAGTGCTGCAACGGCTGGGTCAGATTATATTGCGCCGGGCGGTGCGCTTGGAACGCCAGCGTCAGGAAATTTAGTCAATACGACAGGTTATGTAGCAAGCAATCTTTCTGGCTTAGGAACTGGAGTAGCGACAGCATTAGGGCAAACAATAGGTACTGCGGGCGCATTTGTTACCTATAACGGCGCACTAGGCACACCTTCTACAGGGACGCTGACTAATGCGACAGGTTTGCCAATTAGCACAGGCGTTAGCGGATTAGGTGCAGGTGTTGCAACAGCGTTAGCAACTACAATTGGCATCTCTGGCAGTTTAGTGACATACAACGGTGACGCCGGTACGCCATCTTCTATAGGTTTAACAAATGCTACAGGTCTACCGCTTTCAACAGGCATTACGGGAACGCTTGGATATAGCAATGGTGGAACTGGGCTTACGGCGTTAGGAACTGCAAGCCAGTATCTGCGTGTTAATAGTTCCGCAACTGGGCTTGAATATGCAACGCTGACAGCCGGAGATGTTAGTGGTCCAGCAAGTTCTACGGATAATGCTTTTGCCAGGTTTGATTTAACAACAGGCAAGCTATTACAGAACTCGAGTGCAACTTTAACTGATATTGGGCAAGCATCATTTATTGGTTATGTGCAGATAACGGCGAACACGGGCGCCGGTACAAGTGGGTATCTAGAACTTCAATCAAATGACGCAGGTTCTGGAGTCAAGACGCTTCGATTCCAGCCAAGCAATACAGCATCTACGTCAACGCAAACCTATACATTCCCTGGTAATTACGGGTCGTCTGGTCAGTTTTTATCGACTGACGGGGCGGGAAATTTGACATGGGATACGGGTGGTGGCGGCGGTGGTGCAAGTACGCCATACGCGAGTTTTACATTCACAGGCGATGGAACGACAACGACGTTTAACACAAGCCTAGCTTGGATAACAGTAGATAACGTCTTAGTGCTTGAGAATGGAGTTGCTCAGACGCCGACAACTGATTACACCGTATCAACAACAAACGTAGTCTTTACAACCGCGCCAGCAAGTGGCGTGAATATCCAGATTCGTGCGCTTGCAGGTGGTGGTAGTGGTGATGTTACTGGCCCTGTATCTGCGACGGATGGGCAGATAGCTTTATTTGATGGAGCATCAGGCGAGATTATCAAAGCAGCATCGACGACAGGTTTGTTGAAAGCCACATCTGGGGTGCTTACGGCGGCAACGGCAGGAACAGATTACGCAGCAGCAACGACTGGTACAAACGCTCAGTTGTTAGCTAACAATGGGTCAGGCGGATTTGCCAACGTAACGGTCGGATCGGGATTAACTCTTTCTGCTGGAACGCTGACCGCAACAGGGAGCGGGTCTGGTACGGTAACGTCAGTAGCTCAGACATTTACAGGTGGTTTGATTTCTGTAGCTGGCTCACCAATCACAAGTTCAGGGACATTAGCTTTAAGTGTTGCAGGAACTTCTGGTGGTATTCCATATTTTTCAGGGTCTACTACGTGGGCAAGTTCTGGTGCGTTGACAGCTAATGCGATTATGGTTGGAGGTGGTGCAGGTGCTGCGCCAAGTACGGTAACCACAGGAACAGGTGTTGTTACAGCGCTAGGCGTCAACACAGGGTCTTCCGGAGCATTTGTTGTTAATGGAGGTGCTTTAGGAACACCAAGCTCTGGGACGCTGACGAACGCTACTGGTTTGCCACTAAGCACTGGGGTAACGGGCAACCTTCCAGTGACAAACTTAAACTCAGGGACCTCGGCGTCATCAACAACATTTTGGCGCGGGGATGGTGTATGGGCTACGCCAGCAGGAACGGGTACTGTAACATCAGTTGACGTATCTGGCGGTACTACAGGATTAACTTACTCAGGCGGTCCCGTTACATCAAGCGGGACCATTACGATGGCTGGCACGCTCATTACAAGTAATGGCGGAACAGGTTTAACGTCGTACACAGCCGGAGATCTTGTTTATTACGCAACTGGCACAGCGCTAAGTAAACTTGGTATTGGCGCGTCAACTAGGATTCTTACATCATCTGGCACAGCGCCACAATGGACAGACCCTACGACAGTAACTGTAGGGAAAGCAACAAATGTAGCTAGCGGGGCTGCAAACAAGATTGTGTACCAGAGCGCTGCTGATACGACTGCGTTTGCAGATGCGCCAACATCATCTGGGCAGTATTTGAAATGGAATGGGACAGCGTTTGCTTGGGATACACCGGCTGGCGCTGGAACGGTTACTTCTGTTGATGTATCCGGAGGTACAACTGGTCTTACAACATCTGGAGGCCCGGTCACAAGCAGCGGAACGATAACACTTGCAGGCACATTAGCAGTTGCAAATGGCGGGACTGGTCAAACAAGTTACACCGACGGGCAGTTGTTGATTGGTAATACAACGGGTAATACATTAACCAAAGCTACGTTGACAGCAGGATCGGGAATTAGCATCACAAACGGAAGCGGTTCTATCACGATAACCAACACCGGCGGTGGTGGGGGCGGCGGTAGCGGTATCATGACAGCAATGATTTGGGGGTAATATGGCAGCGCCAAACTTAGTTTCACCGACCACTATAACCGGCAAGACAACCACAACGCTTGTCACAACAGCGGCAACTGCCACGTCCATTCTAAGCAACGCAGCATCTTCTGGCAAAGTTCTAAAGATCAACGCGCTTTACGTTGCTAACGTAGACGGAACATCAGGGTTAGAAGTAACCGTCAATTACTACCCACAAGCAGCGCTTGCAGGTACAGCGGTTCCAATTGTCTCTACGGTCTCTGTGCCAGCAGATGCGACGCTAGTTGTTATTGATAAAGAAGCGTATATATACCTAGAGGAAAATCGGAGCATTGGCATTACGGTTGGCGCTTCTGGGTTTGCAAGCGGGGAAATCCAGGTTGTCTGCTCTTACGAGGAGATTTCCTGATGCCTATCGGTAACGGTGGAATTATCGGGCCAGCTAACGTACCGACGATCACAACTGCTTCGGGCGTTTGGTCTTTACGAGAGCAGCAACAAGCGCAGGGTAGGGGGGCGTGGCCGTTAGCGATAGCTTCAGATCCTTATTTTGAATACACCACGCTACTACTTCCTGGCAATGGTACGAATGGCGCTCAGAACAACACCTTCCTAGACGGCAGCACTAATAACTTCACCATCACCCGCAACGGTAACACAACACAGGGTACATTCTCACCGTTCAGTCAGACTGGGTGGGGCGGTGCTTTCAATACAAGCACAACTTATTTGACGGTTACAGATACCGCAAACCTTCGTTTTGGTTCGTCAAACTTTACGATAGAAGCATGGGTCTATAGAAACGCTAGCGGGGCAACCCAAACAATTGCAAGCAAAGGTGCATCAACACCTACAGGATGGGTGTTTCAAATAAGTTCTGCTGACAAACTTGTTTTTACGGACACCAGTACAAGCATTACTGGAACCACTTCTATTGCCGCTAATACATGGACTTACGTTGCTGTTGTTCGCGCTGGAACTGGTTCAAATCAAACAACTTTATATATCAACGGAACTTCTGACGGCACTGGTACATCTGCAACAAACTTTAACCAAACATCGAATATGTTGGTTGGAGCAGACAGAAGCACAACAAACTTTGCCAATGGCTATATATCAAACTTGCGTCTTAGCAACACAAACAGGACTATTTCAAGTACGCCAACGACGGCATTGACCGCCGACGCTAATACGATTTTTTTATCGCTTAACTTGAATCGTTTTCAGTACACAGATAGTACGGCAGCATACACAAACATATCTGTTACAGGTACTCCCTCTGTAGTCGCCTTCTCCCCATTCAACCCAACGCTACCGTGGTCTTCTGCGACTAATGGTGGAAGTGGGTATTTTGATGGTAGTGGGGATTATTTGAATTTTACAGACAGCGCAAACAATTTAGATTTAGGCGGTGTCCAAGCCTCTGTTGATTTTTGGTTTTATCGTACATCAGCCGGAACTGATTTTGATGTTTTTTTAATAAAAAGAGGTCCAGGCGCAGGATGGAGTGCCACTGATGGTATTGAATATTTTTTAGGTATAAACTCAAATCAGGTAGTTATTTATTACAACACAGGTGGAGGCTTTTCATCTTGGAGCACTGGAGTAACGATTACTCCTTTCCAATGGAATCATCTATGTGTAGCAACCAACACATCAAACAATATAAGCGTGTTTTTGAATGGGACGACAAAAGCAACATCAACATTCAGCATAGCAAAACCAACTACAAGAACAACAGTCAACATAGGTGTTGATTCAACGACTGACGCAAACTATTTCATTGGTTATATGTCAGGCCTGAGATTCCTTACTGGGTCTAATGCGTTTGACCCCACAGCTTCTAGCATCACTGTACCAACAGATCCGCCAACAGCGGTAACGGGTACGCAACTGCTTCTTAATTACACCAACGCTGGTATCTACGATGCTACGTCTAAGAATGACTTGGAGACGGTGGGGAATGCTAAGATAAGTACGACACAGAGCAAGTGGGGTGGGAGTAGCATTAGTTTTGACGGCACTGGTGACTGGCTGCTTATACCAGATCAACCACCACAAAGAATTGGTACAGGTAACTTTACTGTTGAAATGTGGGTGTACCGAAATTCTTCTGGAACTTATGGCCTTGCTGGTAAAGGTACTGGTACAACAGGGTGGCTTGTATCGCTCAACAGCAGCAATCAAGTCGTCTTTACTTACGGTTCAAGCACAATCACTTCATCGGGTACGGTATCGGCTACAACTTGGACGCATATTGCTGTAGTCAGAGAAGGTACAAGCACCAATCAAACAAAGATATACATTAGCGGTACGAATGATGGTACTGGTACGGTAAGTACAGACTTCAACCAAACCAATTCCATGTATATCGGTGCTGATAGAACAGGCGGCAGCGCAGCTAACGCATACGTTCAGGATGTTCGAATAACTAACTACGCTCGCTACACAGCCAACTTCACTGCACCAACAGCAGCGTTTCCAACGTCATAGAGGTAGACCATGCAATACTGGACAAAGAACGGGTCTATCCCAACAACATTGCCTGACAGTACAGCGGGATGGCAACATGCGCCAGAGCCTCCTACAAATATTCCTGAAGGAAAGAACCTTGTATGGCTAAACTGGGAATGGATCATCAGAGACCCTAAGCCAGAAGATCGCCCAGGTTATCAGTGGAATTGGAACCATGCAGACAGGGCTTGGGTGGAAAGCGCATGGCCGCAACAAGAAACAATACAAATTGTGGCAACTGAGCAGATCCTAGCAACCGATCAAATCGCAAGCGTAACAACTGATCAAATAGGAACGCTAGCATGACAACCAAGATTACCGGCGCAAACGTCAACACGCTTTCACTAGGCGTGGTAAGTGGCGTTATCCAAACTACCTTGGCGGCGGCGCTTGAAAAGGTGACGATCAGCGCAACGGCTGCGACAGGAACCGTTAATTTCGATTTGTCTACGCAATCTATCCTGTATTACACCAGTAATGCGTCTGCTAACTGGACGGTAAACATCAGAGGTAATAGCTCAACAACGCTTAACTCCATGATGTCAACCGGTCAAAGCGTAACCATGACTTTTTTGGTTACACAGGGGTCAACCGCTTACTACAACTCTGCTGTGACTATTGACGGATCGTCGGTCACGCCTAAGTGGTTTGGAGGTAGTGCGCCATCTGCCGGTAATGCAAACGGGATTGACGTATATACCTACACAGTAATAAAAACCGGAAGCGCTGCTTATGTGGTAATAGCAAGCCAGTCGAGATTTGCATAATGCCTCTAGTATCGTCATTTAGCGCGGCTTCAAAAAGAGGGTTTGCTGGCCTTGGCGCAAAGCAGTATTACAGTAATCTTTTTGTGGCTTCGCAGTCAGACAATATAACCATGCCTGCAAATTCTAGTCTTGCACCTGGAGCAGTGGCATTTACTATTGAATTTTTTATTTATTTAAATAGTGTTGGTGCTCAGCAAACGGTTTTTAGCTGCGGGCATACAACCACAGTTCCGCCATACGGATTTAATATTATTGTATGGACTAATGGGACGTTAAGGATTACATGGCCTAACTCTATTGGTACAACACAAACATACGCATCGACAACAGCAATATCCCCGGGTTCGTGGAGTTATGTTGTATTCACGAGGCGATCAACAGCGATTGGCGATTCACAGTGGTATATCAATGGATCATCAAATACAGCCGGACGAGTAGACGGTTCGTTTTCAGGGGCAAGTTCGTTAGCTACCGTTATTGGCAGGACAAGAAATTCTTCTAATTATTTAGATGCTTATCTAAGTAATTTGAGATATAGAGTTGGAGTAGGTGTATCGTCGTCAAGTGTACCAACTGCACCGTTAACAGCAGACGCAAACACTGTGTTGCTAACCTGTCAGTCCTCAACAATTATAGACAACGCCTCACCACCTAATACGCTCACAAATAATGGCGTAACAATCTCAACGCTTAATCCGTTTTAAAAGCTAAAGTCGTGCGTGCAAGGATGCAAAATGATGGATGATAAGACCCACGAACTTGCGGTCCTGAAAGCACAGGCTAATATCCGACTTGAAGAGTTAAAGGCCCAAGATTCAGCCAAAGAAGTCGCTGGGAAAGCGATTGGTGAAAATGGCCTGCTATACATCTTTCTAATTGTACTTGTTGGCGTTGGTGCATCGTTATTCCTTGAAGGCGAAAAGATAGCCGCTGTAATGGGTTTGCTCGGTGCTTCGTTGACCGCCTTGATCCAGATGCTCAACGGCATTGCAGGCACTGCGGCAAAACAGGAAAAGCCAGAGTTTGAAGTCATCAAGGATCTTATTCACCGTCTTGACAAGTTAGACCGTGCTGAGCAGCCCATGCAAGTGGATGTTGAAGGCAGCAAAGTAACGGTAAAGAAAGGCGCAGATCAAATTATCGCAAAGGGTAATCATGTTTGAACTACTTGGCGGCGGATTGATGGGGTCCATATTTGGCGGCTTATTCAGGTTAGCGCCTGAAATACTGAAGTTTATGGACAAGAAGAACGAACGCCAGCATGAACTTAGTATGTTCCAGCTTCAGACCGACCTGGAGAAGATGCGGGGCGAGTTTAGGGTGGAGGAGAAGTATGTTGACTACTCTATTCAACAGATGGATACGATTAAAGAGGCTTTTAAGGAGCAGGCCCAAACCGCAAAAGAGGCTGGTTGGTTCGCTAGCTTTGTCACTGCTATTACCCGCCCCGGTCTTACTTGGATTGCATTTGGGGTATATGTGGCTGTCAAAGCTGCTGGCCTGACGATTGCGTTTCAAACCAATGCAAACTGGGCTGAGGTCTTGACCAAGTCCTACGACGAGGATGACTTCGCCATGCTGAACATGATGTTAACGTTCTGGTTTGTAGGACGGTCCATAGAGAAATACAACAAATCGTGAATGAGGCAAAGAAGCTTTGCAAGGATGTACTGATCAAGCCCTTTGAAGGGCTAGCAAAGCGTTTGCCTGACGGACGGGTAACGGCTTATCCCGACCCCGGAACCCGGGGGCATCCTTGGACAATTGGTTGGGGTGCTACAGGCCCAGACATTAACCCTGGCACCATCTGGACGATGGAACAATGTGAAGAGGCGCTTGACCACCACATAGAGTATTTCGTACAGGGCATAACCAAGCTCTCACCCAAGATTCAGACTGCACTACCACGACGCATTGCCGCCGTGACTAGCTGGGTCTACAATTGTGGCCTAGGAAACTATCGGGTTTCCACGTTTAAGAAACGTATAGATGCGGGAGATTGGGATGGTGCAGCAGACCAATGTATGCTTTGGAATAAGGCTGCCGGAAGAATCTTACCGGGGCTTACCCGCCGCCGCGCTGCTGAAGCTGCCTTAATGAGGTGAGCCGTGCCTTTACAGAAAATTCTTAATCGACCAGGCGTAAACCGCGAAAATACACGATATACAAACGAGAACGGTTGGTTTGTATCAGACAAGGTACGCTTCCGCCAAGGCACGCCAGAAAAGATTGGCGGATGGGCTAGGATTTCATCCAATACATTTTTAGGTATATGTCGATCGCTTTGGAACTGGGTCACATTAACCGCCAATAATCTTATGGGCGTAGGCACCAGCGCCAAGTATTACATTGAAAGTGGCGGCGCGTACAACGATATAACGCCAATACGGCGATACAGTTATACAGCGACGTTAACGAATCCGTTTTCTACAAGTAACGGACAAAACACGATTACGGTTAGTGACACCGATCATGGCGCTCAGGTAGGATCTCTCGTTTACTTTGCTGGTTCATCTGCCGTGGGCGGTATACCGGCGGCAGAAATAAACACACGTCATACGATCACATCAATTACAGATGCAAATACCTATGTAATAACGGTTGCAACTGCTGCTACTTCTACGGTATCAGGTGCGGGCGGTACGGTCACTGCGGAGTATTTTATTAATGGCAGGTTATTAGGGACTAACCCGTTTGCCACAACCAACGCAAGCAATGTGGTAACTGTTACGGCAACAGGTCATGGCGGCCAGACGGGGGACTATGTCACGTTCTCGGGCGCAACAACGGTTGCCGGATTAGATATGAATACCGAGTTCTCCATTACCGTCATTGATGCCAATAGTTATACGGTAACTACAAGTTCATCCGCTTCATCGACGACTTCTGGCGGCGGGTCTGCCGTACGGGCCACGTATCAAATAACCATTGGACCTGAAGATCAAGTTGCGCAAGTTGGTTGGGGCGCTGGCTCATGGGGAAGCGGGAAATGGGGAGGAGTCGGCGTATTTGTGCCGGATGCGCTCAGGCTATGGTCGGCGATGAACTTTGGCGAGGACCTTGTTTTTGGACCAAGAGGCGGAGGGGTTTACTATTGGGATGCAACGCAAGGATTAAGTGCAAGAGGGGTAAGCATAGAAACATTACCGGATGCTCTTGATCCACCAATTGTTCAAAACCTGGTATTTGTTTCAGACGTATATAGATTCGTATTCTGTTTTGGGGCCAATGATGTTGGCTCATCTGTGCAGGATCCCATGCTAATCCGCTGGGCTGATCAAGAATCGGTCACCGACTGGCTTCCTACAGCAGGTAATCAAGCGGGATCATTACGCTTATCGCATGGCTCAAAGATAATTGCTGCGGTGCAAACACGCCAAGAGATCCTTGTATGGACGGACACATCACTGTATTCGTTGCAATATTTGGGTGCGCCTTTGGTTTGGGGCGCTCAATTACTAGGCGATAACCTATCCATCGTTGGACCAAACTCACCATCTGTGGCATCAGGGGTTGTGTATTGGATGGGTGTTGACAAGTTCTACATGTACGACGGGCGAGTGCAAACACTGCCATGCGACTTAAGGAAATATGTATTCCAAGACATAAATAGCACCCAATACCTCGGGTATTTTTCAGGAACTGTAGAAGGATTTAATGAGGTGTGGTGGTTCTATGCGTCACAGAATTCATCAACAATTGATCGGTATGTGGTGTACAACTACCTAGAGAGGATCTGGTATTACGGCACCATGGCACGAACCGCATGGTTTGACGCAGGGTTACGTGATTATCCGCAAGCTGCCACTTATAGTAATAACTTGGTTAACCACGAGTATGGTAATGACGACAATGTAAGCGGCATACCTCAGGCTATTACGGCATACATTGAGTCTGCTGAGTTTGATATCCAAGATGGTCATAACATTGGATTTGTATATCGTGTATTGCCTGACATTACATTTACAGGGACAAGCGCAAGCAATACAAATCCATCAGTAACAATGACGCTTATACCCATGATGAACTCAGGCTCTGGGTATAACAGTCCGCAATCTCTTGGCGGATCAAGTTCTGCGACGGTGGCGCGTACGTCAACCGCGGTAATTGAGCAATTTACCGGGCAAATCTATACAAGAGTGCGTGGGCGCCAGTTAATATTTAAGGTGGAATCGACGGACCTTGGCAGCGCATGGCAGTTAGGTGCGCCGCGTCTCGACATCAGGCCGGACGGCCGGGCTACTGGTACTGGCGCATGAGATACCTAGATAGTCCACAGCCTCCTAACCTTCCTTATGCGCCGCCGGATTGGAGTCCGCAGTATCAGGAACAGTTTAATAATGTACTTAGACTGTACTTCAATAGGCTTTCTAACGTAACAAAGAATCTGCTGGGGCCAGAGGGCGGTCAGTTTCTTAACATACCGTTCGGTTCGTTTTACGATACGACGGATCAAACTGCTGCCTCAACAACAACAGCTTATCCAATAACGGTTAACACAACATTGATTGCTAATAATGTTTCTATAGTAGACAACAGTAAGCTGACATTTGCTGTTGAAGGTGTATATAACATTCAGTTTAGCATTCAGCTATCTAACAATGACAATGCGACACAGGATATTGATATTTGGTTTAGCAAGAACGGTAGTGATATCGCAGACTCAAACAGCAGATTTGGATTGGCCCCTAGAAAATCCGCTGGAGATCCGTATCATGTTATCGGTAGCTTGAATTTTATTGAATCATTTCAAGCAGAAGATTATGTAGAGCTGTATTGGCGTACAAGTAATACAAATGCCTATATTGAATATTATTCGGCACCGTCCAGTCCAACTAGGCCGGCCATACCGTCGGTTATCTTGACGGCAACTTTTGTTTCTTCAGTACCGGAGTAAATTATGAGCGATGGCGGCCAGTACAATTACGATTTTGGATACGGCACCGATTCAGAGCAGGGTCAGGGTGAGGTGTCGTCTGGAGACGCAACGTCAGGCACTGACTGGTCGTCAATCTTTGGCGGCACGGGGTCTGGCTCAAATATCCTTTCGCGCTTTCTTTCTGGTAGCGCAACCGGCGGCGACAAAGCATTAGCAACGCTAGGGTTTGGTATTGCATCCTTAGCGTCTGCGCTCAGAAACACACCGCCTGCTGTCAAGATGCCTAAGTACGTTGAGGCTCCGGTATACAACCGTGCTCTTACAGCGCCCATGCTTCCGCCGCAACCGGCTGCACAAAAATCCGCTTCTGGTCAGAATATTTACAACCCCATGGTTGGCCTGCCCTTGTTCTTTAATCCCAATCCTTTCCAGTTCAATGCAGCTGAAGCCGCCAAAAGATACGGCCCAACACCGGAGCAAATTGCGGCTGGACAACAGGGGTATACACAGGGATTGGAAGGTCTATACCAATCATTAGGTCCGCAGCCGGCGATAGCGATGGAGGCGGTTACTGGCGCGACCGGCGGATCTTTAGACGATCTTATGATGGCGTCTGGCCGGTACTTAAAAGGACCTGGTGATGGTATGTCTGATGACATACATGCGTACATAGAAGGCGGATCTACTGGTGAAGGGCAGCCGGCTCGGTTGGCGCGTAATGAGTTTGTTATTCCTGCTGATGTGGTATCAGATCTAGGGAATGGGTCATCGGATGCGGGGGCTGAGATGTTGTACGAAATGATGGAGCGAGTACGCAAAGCCCGACACGGTACGAATAAACAGCCGCCGGCAATAAAACCTAGTAAGGTAATGCCTGCATGAACGGATTTGATCGGGAGTGGGAACGCTGTAGCCCATGGTTACAGGCCGCTCTTGATCACGCAGGTAATTTGTTTTCGTTAGAAGATGTAAAGGCTGCTGTTCTTAGTGAGAAGGCGATATTCCTTCCAGGTTTTGAGGCGGCGGTTGTGGCAGAAATTCGGGTTTACCCGCAGAAAAAGATTTACAACTGCTGGCTTGCTGGCGGTAGCTTAGAGGAACTCAAGCTTGGCTTTGCACCTGCTATACGAAGGTATGCAAAGAAGGCTGGATGTGATGCAATTACGATCCAAGGACGACCCGGTTGGCGACGTGTATTTAACATGCGTGAGCGGGGCGTAGTCTTAACTGAAGAGGTGGTCAAATGAGCCTGGGCGGACCTTCAACAACTGTTACGCAAAGCGCACCAGAGTATCAACTTCCGTATATCTCTGACCTATATCGCATGGGTCAGCAGATTGCCTATACACCGTACACGCCGTACACCATGCCAAGGACAGCGGAGACATCCGGCTTGTACCAACAAGGTGTTGAAGCGGCGCAGCAAACTGCACAGGCACCGGGGATACTTGGCAACATCAATGTAGGCGGCCAGAACGTCGGCGTTATGCAGGCGTACATGAATCCGTACCAACAAGCCGTGACGGATGTGGCAAAGCAAGCTGCTGTGCGTGATTACCAAACAGGGCTAACAAACCTACGTAGCCAAGCGGCGGCGCGTGGTGCTTTTGGTGGATCCCGCCAGGCGATCATGGAATCAGAGGCCATGCGTAATTTAGGTACGCAACTTGGCAATATCCAGATGCAAGGGTCTGCTCAGGCGTTTGATAAAGCCGGCCAGTTATATCAACAAGACCTTGCAAATCAGCAGCAGAAAGCACAGACCTTGCAGCAGTTAGGTTTAGCTGATGAGGCAAGGCGCCAGCGAGATCTTGATCTGATGTACCAAGAGTTTGAGAAGCAGCGGTTGTATCCACAGACTCAGGCCGAAGCTTATAAGTCTATTATCTTTGGCGATAAGCAATCGCCTACGGCGTCTTATTACAATGCGCCACCTAATCCGTTTGTACAGACCATGGGTCTTGCAGGATTGCTGTATGGAGGAATGCGATGACTACAACCATGGCTCAGCCGGGTTTGGCTCCAGATATTAATCTTCTGGAGGCGATGGATATCTTCAAGAACTTTCCTGATGAAGAGCTTCCAAACTATCGCAATGATCCTAAGCTAGCGCTTGTTGCGGCTGCGGAGATGGATAGGCGTTTGCGTATTCGTAAGGACTTTGAGGCAAGGCAACAAAAACCATCTGGCCCAATTATCGATCAGTTGCAACAGCAGTTGATGGCGCCTCCCATGCAGCAACCCATGGGCCAACCGATGCAACCTATGGGTCAACCAATGCAGCAGCCTATGGGTCAACCTATGGCGCAGACGGAGATGCCACAACAAGGTCTTGGTGCGCTTGTTCCTGGTATGGCGCAGGGCGGTCCTGTTGCGTTCTTCCAAGGAGGTGTTGGCCCGGAGTTTGGTGGGTCGTCAGAAGATGCTTTAGCGGCAGATGAAGAGCGCAGACAGCGACTGATAAGAGATCGCAAGTTGCAAGAAGATAGGCAGAGATACGAATTTCTTGTAAATGCAGGTGCAACACAACAGGCTCAACAATTAGCACAGCTAAATCCGGAGGCTGCAAAACCTGCGCCGGTAGCTACTGCAAAACCTGCGGACCAAAAGCCGGCAGATCAAACACAGGGTCAGAACGCGCAGCTTAACGATTTGATTAGACAGCTTATCGCTCAGCGTGGGCAACAACAGCAACCTGCTGCACCCGCACCAGTCGACCTAAAAGGCTTAGCAAAGCTGGCAAAAGATTACATGCCAAAAGAGGTCCCGGTTAAAACGGCTGAAGAATTACGCAAAATGGCGGAGGAAGAAGAGCGGTATCAGCAAAAGAAATTTGGTGATCCTGTAAGTCCTATCATGGAGCAATTAGCAAAAGCCGCTGGGGAGCAAGTGTCGCCCGATGAAGCTAGGCGCCGTGCTTTCATGAAAGCTGGTATTGCAGGATTGGGATATCAAGGAAGAGACTTTGGTGCTGGACTTGCTGGAATGCTAGAAGGTTACCAAAGCACTAAGGAAGGTATTGAGGCTTCTAATAAAGAAGCTAGAACACTTGAACTAAAAGCACGTCTAGCTAAGGAACAATACAAAGATGCTGTTAAACGTAAAGATTATGAATCGGCTAAGAAGTACGCCACAGAAGTTGCAAAATTAGAAGCAGACAAAGTAGAAGCTGAAAACAAAGCCAAGCTTGGAAAGCTCGGTGTTATGGGTGCCATGCAGGATCTTATGACGCCTAAGAAGGCGGCTGGAACCACTTCCGGTATGCCTAAGTTTGGTGATATGGCACGCATTCGACAAGAAGCGGTCAATGCAGCACAACAAGAATTACGCGCACATGAAAAACAGTACGATGAAGAAGCAAGCATGTTCCATTCTGCTTTAGGAAAAGGAAAGCGTACGACAAATTGGCGCGATAATCCTACAGAAAAGGCAAAATTTGACAGTGAGCAAGAGCAAATTATCCGTAAATATGAGGCGCGTTTGTATCCGACCATTGGCGCTGACCAAGGCGTGACAACATTGACTCCACAAATGATGGAAGCAATTAGGGAATACGTTAAAAAACAAAGCGGTAAATAGGGGTCGCGATGCCTATCTTAAATATCCCAAGTCTTGGTAGGTTTCGCGTTCCTGAAGGTACAACTCCAGAAGAACAGGACGAACTAATACGCGGCTTGGTAGCCATTTCCGGGGTCCAGCCTAAAGGACCTCAAGGGATGGGCGAAGTATTTAGCAACGCTGTAGCTCGTGGTGCTAAACAGATGCTTGTTGGTACAGCATATGATGTACCTGCACTAGGATTAGCCGGCCTTGCAAAGCTAGGATTTGGCGGAGCAGAAGATAAAGCACTGGAGTTCTTAGGCAAGGGCGCCCAGCGCTATGCAGCGATTGAGCAGGAACTTCCTACCCAATACAGAGATGTAACAAAACTACAAGGCCCCGGCGAATACCTTGGATTTGCCGTTGAGAAAGCTGGAGAAGGTCTGCCAAGTATTGCATCGGCGCTTATACCTGGCGGAATTGCGGCCGCCACGGGGCGGACTGCGGCAAGAAAGGTGGCGCAAGAAGCGGCAGAGACAGCTCTACGTTCAGGCGTATCACGGGAGATGGCTGATCGTATTGGTCAGAAAGCGGCACAAGATGCTCTTGCTGGCCGCGCTGGCCTGGCGATGATGAGTTCATCGTATCTACAGACGGCACCAGAATCATTCCGCAATATCTTTGAAGAAACAAAACGGCTGGAGCCTGGGCTTGCACTTGCCACGGGGCTAGCAAACTCATTCATAGAAAGCTACATACCAGGCAAGATCCTTGGCGATCTAGGTTTATACGGCCGAACGAAGCTAGTAGAGAAAGCTTTAGAACGTGGAGGCTTCACAAAAGAAGCTATGAAGGTAGGTGCGAAAGCTTCCGGCATAGCTGTGCAAGAAGGTATGACCGAAGCCTCACAGGACATCATTAATAGCGCAGCTGTAAAACTTGTTGATGAGAACTATCAAGTATTCTCGCCAGAGAATATTAATAAATACATAAATGCGTTTGCTGGCGGGTTTTTTTCAGGAGCAGGGCCAGGATTGCTTGGCGCAGCAGCAGATCGCACCAGACCGGTACAAGCACCACCGGAAACTCCGCCACGTGGCGGAGTTATTCCACCTGTCGCTCCACCGGCAGAGCCTGTTGCACCGCAGCAAGTTGGTGCAGTGCAGCAAGCTACACCGCAAGCTATACCTCAAGCTGCTCAACCTGTACAGCAACCCGTACAACAAGCCGCACCACAGGCTGTGCCACAAGTTACACCAGCAGTAACACAGGCAGTTACACAAGCTGCACCAGTGCAAACAGTGCCGCCAGTAACGCAAGCAATACAACAAGCTGCGCCACAGGTTGCTCAACCTCAAGTAACACCTCAAGTTCCTGCTGTAACTCAAGCGCCTACACCAGCACCGACACAGGCACCTACCCCAGCGCCCACAGTGGCACCGACGCCCGCACCTACTCTAGCGCCTACTCCGGCTCCATTGCCAGCGCCTACGGCTATACCCGCTGTCACCCCTGCTGCTACCCAAGCACCTGCGTTGCCAGCGCCGGAAGCTACAGTGCCGCCGGTAACACAGGCTTTGCCAGCACCTACACCAGAACCAGGACCGCCGCCATTTGTAGAGCCTCCGCCAGAGTCTGGTCCTGCGCCATTGCCAGAGGAGGTCGCACCTTTATACGAGTACGAAAAAGAGTTGCTTGGGCAGCGCAAGGCATTAGAAAAAGGCAAAGGAAGTTTATGGTCTGCGCTTAAGGGAAGAATCTCTTATGAAGATATTAAGGACGCATCGCCTGACGTAGAGTTCCGCACGCTGGCGGGCAAGCCTACCAATCCTAATTACAAGGGATTGGATCTTATGATTAAAGATGGAGACCTTGATGCGTGGCTACCTACTGGTTTACAAAGTACAAACTTTGACAGAGATCCAACTTTAGAAACGGCTGCGGCTAATGCAATCAAGGAGCGTCTTGCTAACAAAGATTTGTTAACGGATGCAACCAAAGAAGAGCTACAGCGAATTGACTACGAGTTAGAGCAGATCATTCCGCTTATTAGGGAGTACGAACTTGAACTTGAACAAGAGCTTGAAATTACCGAAGCCGCCGGAGCCGCCCAGCGCGAAAGGCTCGATGCTGAACAAGCTGCGCTTCAAGAAAGCTTGGCAGCAACTATCCCCAAGGGCGAAGCGGGAGTTGCTAGACCTGGCGAAGTTGCCGGACAGCGTCCTGTTCCCCAAGTCACCCAAGCCGTAACTGCTCCGCCTACCGTACCGCAAGTAACTGCGCCCCCGGTAACCGCTGCTCCTGTCTTACCAAGAGGGGCAACCAGAGAAGAGCGAGATATGTTTACCCAGTTCAGAGATGAGCTGGATAGGATTGGCCTGAAAGATTTGAACCTAGAGTTCATCCGCCCGAAGAAAACCAAGAAAGGTTATACCGTTGGCGAGATGGCTACCTACGTTACAAGAGATTACGGCGCCACTGGCAACGAAACTCTTAAGGTAACTGGCAGGCTGTTACGTGTAGCTATTGATCTGGCCAAGCGTACTAAGTCATCAACAGCACAGAACCCAGAGCGGATCAAGAGAACCTTGCACCATGAAGTGATCCATGCGCTGCGGTCGATGAATCTATTTACCGCGGATGAGTGGCGGATTCTTTCAGAAGCTTCTGAGAAAGACTGGGTCAAGCGCAAGTGGCCAGACGACCATGGCATGACCGTCGAACAGATCTATCGTAAAGAGTCTAAGGATACGAAGCTTGAAGAGGGTGTGGCCAGGGCGTTTGAGTATTACACCCGTGGTGAGTTTCAGCCAGCAGGCGCTGTGGCTAGGATCTTTCAAAAGACCAAGGAGTTCTTCCAGAAGCTCGCTGACTATGCCATGGGGCTTGGCATTACCGAGACAGAGGCGGAAGTCTTTGAGCGGATCATGTCAGGTGAGATTGGTTCTCGGGTGCGTAAGGACCAAACGTTATATAAGCAGCCTTATGACAAAGTCTCTGCAAACATAGCGACCAAGGAAGATAAAGATACGCTGCAAGAGACAGAAGAGATCATCCTCAATGCAGCCAATCTTGATGTAGATCCAGAAACGTCCATGAACAATCTGGTGAAGTCTGGACCGGACTTCAATCAGATCAAGAACAACACAAGGGATTACATCAAGGATCTTGCTACTGACAAAGCAGACATCCTACTGAGCACATTGAACCTGCGCCAGCTTGGTGAGGTAGCAGCAAATGCGCTGCCACAAATCAAGAGTTTTTACCGCGATGTTAATGACATGCTTGCGTTCCGCGATACGCGTATTACCAAGGCGGCTGATATTGCTACGCCATGGGTCGCGTTTAACGACAAGAATCCAGAGTTGGCCAGGGTGCTTGCGGATGTTATGCACGACGCAACTATCGCCGGAATTGATCCAGACAAAAGGCTCGACGAACTAAAGTCGCCTGGCTCGGATTTGTTTGGCGACATTCCTAGTAGGTTCCCCGATCTTGTTAAGAACTGGGAGAAGGTGGCTGCCAATCCAGAGGCTTTAAAGATCTATCGTGAAGTCCGTGATTACTACAAAGAGTCACTAGGCCTTTACAAGAAAGCCCTCAAAGATCGGATCATGGAAAGCATGGAAGAGGGTCGGCCAAGAACTGCTGCATTGCTGAAGCTTGAGGAAGAGTTCACAAGGATCAATGAGACTGGCCCTTACTTCCCCTTGGCTCGCTTTGGTGATTACTGGGTATCGTTCAATACCAAAGACGATTCAGGCAAGAAAGTCCCTGAGTACTACATGTTTGAGAGTCGCAATGACCAACGCAAGTTCATTGACCAACTCAACAAACAAGGCGTCAAACACAAGAGCGGTGCCAAGACTAGAGAGATGATCTCGCAAGGCGTGCCCATGACCGGGTTCGTACGGGAGATGATGGATCTGGTTGATGGCATGAAGGGTGATAAGGAAGCCCTTAAGGACAACATCTGGCAATTGTTTTTAACCATGCAGCCAGACCTGTCCGCCAGAAAGCACTTCATTCATCGTAAGAAGGTAGCTGGTTACAGTCCTGATGCGCTACGTGCATTTGCAGAAACATCCTTCCATGGTGCGTACCATCTTGCTCGGGTGCGTTACAACGGCAGGTTAGAAGCAAGAGTTCTTGAGGCTCGCCAGTACAAAGACAAGAACCCTAGCGTAGAGGCTGATCGGTACTTCGATGAATTGCTGCGTCGTAAGCAGTGGGTCAATGCGCCAGAGGATGTGAATAGCTTTACAAGCTGGGCAACGAGCACATCATTCCTTTACTTCCTTACTGCCCCTGCGTCTGCCTTGGTCAACATTGCACAGACGCCCATGGTTGCGTTCCCGTACCTTGGCGGTAAGTTTGGATACGGTAAGACATTCTCTGCGCTATCTCAGGCCAGCAAGGATTTCTTTGCTAGTGGTATTGGTAAAGACCGTGGGTTCTATGATGTGATCCGAACCTTGAAAGAACGTGCAAAAGAGGAAGGCATCTCAGACTTAGAACGAAAGCGCCGGCAGGAAGAACTTGGCGCCATGGAAAAGCTTTATGAAGATGGCACGCTGAATCGTACACAGACGCTATCGTTGGCTGGCTTGGCTGAGCGCCCTTCTGATGTATTGCAGGGCGGGCTTGGTACTGTTATGCGTAACAAGTCATTCACTACGGTGCAGAAAGTTACTTATGGACTTGGTTATGCCTTTAACCAGGCTGAGGTATTTAACCGGCAGATTACTGCGCTTGCAGCTTATAGGTTAGCCAAGGAGCGCGGCAAGACACCTGATGTTGCCTTGCAGATGGCCAAGGACATTGTGAATGAAACGCATTTTGAATATACGAATGCGACCAAACCACGGTTCATGCAAGGACCAACCGCAAGGATCATCTTCCAGTTCAAGAACTATGCACAGCAGATGACCTACCTGCTTGTACGTACACTAAATGAAGCTGTACGTGATGCAGATCCAGAGGTCAAACGTGAGGCACAGAAGCGTCTCGGCGGCATCTTATTCATGACCGGACTGTTTGCCGGTTACGAAGGCTTGCCCTTGTACTGGGTTATTGAAGGCGTGATGAACGCCATGTTCGATGATGAAGATGAGCCTTATGACTTCAACAACAGCGCAAAGAATACGATCGCAGATTTGTTTGGATCAAATGCTGCGCGTATCTTGAGCAAGGGTGCTGTTTCGGAGATTCTTGGTGGTGATATTGCTAACCGGGTCAGCATGAACGGTATGTGGTTCCGTGATTCCAATAAGTCTGCTGATGAGGTGGAAGCCTTCCGTCAGTTTGTGACTGACCTGGCAGGCCCGTTTGTTGGTATTGGCGTCAATTTTGCTGATGGAATCCAGAAGATTAACGATGGGAATACAAGGCGTGGTATAGAAGCAATGCTTCCCCCCGTATTAAAAGACTTCCTAAAAGTCGCTAGATTTGCGGAAGAAGGAGCGACGACCCTGCGAGGCGATCCGATTGTTGGTGAGGTCAGCACATGGGGATTGTTCTTACAAGCCCTTGGGTTTACGCCAGTTGATATTGCCCGCGGCTATGAAGCCATGGCTGAGATCAAGGGTATGGATAAGGACCTTGATCAGCGTCGCAAGCGTTTGTTGCAGCAAGTTACCTTGGCGCAGATTAACGGTGATTACACAGCGTTTGGTGAGATCTACGACAAGATCGAAACATTTAACGAGAAGAATCCTGAGAACCCGATCAGCAAAGAAAGTATCAAGCGATCGCTTGCACAGCGTGTCAAGGATTCTGACCGGGCGCTTCGTGGGATTATCGTTAACCCGAAGCGGGAGTACTTGCTGGAGGAGGCGCGGTACCTTGGGGAGGAGTAGCCGGGGATGGTGCAATCACCCGGTTCTCATAATCTATACCGCAAAAGGTTGCGTAGTCTCTCAGGGTTCTAACCTTACCTAACCCATAGATTCCTAGATCCTTCTTGTGATACAGCAGATCGGCCATGCGTTCGTTGGATCGCTTAGCCATGTCCCACCATCTGACAGTGCGCATCTCATCATCTTCAGATGCCCAGTGTCTTAGCTCTTTGGTTCTTCCATAGAAGTGGTAGACGGGGGCTAGCGGCGGATGTAATACATCGTAGCCATGGGTGTACGCACGTACCGCGATGTTCTGTTCTTCGCCATTGAAATATAGCACTGGGTCATACGGTACTTCATGCACGAATTTACCAAGGGTGAAGATAAAGCCTGCGCCTACATGACATGCCGGAACAGGGAAGTCAGACTTCATAACACCAGATGTAAAGGCTAATAGCGGGTCGGCTTCTTTAAACGTCTCGCCTTCTTTGATCTTGGAATAAATAAGATCTTTGGTGTATGAGGTATCTGTGGGCTTGCCATCAATAAACTCAAAGCCACGGGCATAGCAAGAGTAGAGTTTCTTGGGATTAGGGGTGAAGTTACTTTGCATGAGGGCTATACAGGTTTCATCCCAGTTCTGATCAAACCAACTATGTGAGTCAACTTGCAAGAAGTAGTCTTCATGGTGGTACATAGACTGCGCCACGTGGCGGGCCCAACAAGCACCGCGGGCGTCTACTGATCCAATGAATACATAGCGTATTTGATCTGCGAAGCCAGTCTTTTCAACGGCCCTGTGCTGCGGTATGGAGCCTTGGTCAACAATACCAAACACAAGATCCTTTGGGTTCTTGGCTTTCTTGTAGCAGTCATTGACAGTAAACCAAAGCAAAGGATCTCGATAAGATGCGATGCTAACGAAGATTGTCATACAGTCTCTCGATGGTCATGGCGAGCAGGTCTAGCTCACTCAGTTTGTATCTTGTATAGAAGCCGCGTTCACCAAGCCCATGGACGCCAGAGCTTCCGGTATGGTGGGTTGGGCACAAAGGCACCACAAGGAAGTCGCTAGCCCTCTGGCTCATACCCTGACCTTCGCGGATGTGATGAAGTTGTGCCGGTGTTTGCCCAAGGTCCAGGTGTCTACACAGGATGCACCCAATACTTGCGATGCGATCCATGTGCGCCTTGTCAGCTTTTCTAGTCATGCTTGGTCGTTATCCAAAAGCTTCCACTCATCCCCTTTAGGTTTTAATGCGGCCGCAAACCCTGCGTCATAGCCAGCCCTATACGCTTTGCCATGAGAAGATCTGGAAAACATAAACCTTGTGGCTTTTATATCTATCTGAAGACTTTTGTAATAGTCAGCCCATGATTCATAACCAGGATGAGATTCGGCGGGGCAGGTCCTTCCTTGGTTACATTCCCCATGGCACGGCGGGCATGATTTCATTTGCTCTCCCATATACCAATCATTTGATCACCTTCTTGTACCTTGTGATTCATAGCGTTGTAAGCCATTTTGATTTCTGTAATGGCTTCAAGACATTGCTCCATGGCGGTCATGTATTGATGTGATTCGCATAAGTCATACACGTTTCTCATCAACTGGTTTGCTTTGATCAGATGTCCCGAGTGATCCATATATATGTTCCTGTAGTTCTTCGCACATAAGATCACTAAGCGTCTTGCCAAATACAGTCACGGCTTGGCCCTTAGTGGATTTAGAAATAACCATCATGGCCTTATCGAAGCCTTGACGGTATCCTTCATGGTAATCCAAAGACGCTGACTCCATGGCGTCGATCGCCTGCCTGACAAGTTCCGAGGCATGTCCCGGTTTAGCACGTAGCCTGTCAACCTGATCGGGCCGTAGATAGATTTGGTAAGGCACTAGCTTTCGTTTGTATTTCGCTTCCACTCTTCGTACTCCTTACGTAAATCTATTAATGCAGCCTGGGCCTCGGTGTTTGATGCAAGTTCTGACCTGGACTCAATGTTTAATGCTTCACATATAGCCCTAGCTGCATCATCTTCAGAGTGTGCAAAACACCATCCTGTAGCGACACAGAACCTTTGGAACTCTGGGTCTTTAGCAAGGATTCCTGCTGTCTGTACAAAGCTACTGACCTTGGGCCTAACGTATGGCTGCTCATCATCTCCGATCCGCACCATGGCCACGGCGTAACGTGATCCTACAAAGTCACGCACAAGATCTTGGTGTAGATCATCTGGATGGATGGCTAGCGTCAACATAAAGCCTTCTTTGTTTTGACGTAAAGAAACCTTTACACATTCGAAGTTAACTGGATCCACCAAACATCCTTCCAATAAATGATTTAAGACGTTGGCCCAATGGAACCGAACGATCCGGTCCGATGCGCTCAATGTACTCGTGGGTGGTCATTACGGTCACAGGATCATCTTTGGGTCCAATAGCACCAAGCCCAGAGGATGGTGCAATCAGTGGCCAGATAACCCACATGGGCCGTTTGAATTTTGTACATACAGAAGCAAGCGACTCACCCTTCCTAACTGCAAGACGGATGGACCGCTCTTCAGCAGAGCCTACAAATCCCCTGCGCCAACCGCCAACTGGCGAGAACATATCCTTGCAATGCTTGTATACCGTCTTGTCAGATATGTTTAGCGCAGACCCTATTGCCTCTGGATGCCAGCCCAAGTTGTATAGGTTATAGATCTCCATCTTGTCATCATCAGAGATGAAGTAATTGGTTCGTTCGTATTTTTTGGCGGTACGACGGCGCCGCTTCTTTGGCGTTTCCATCAAAATGGGATATTGCTGTCGTCAATAGGATCGCTTACAGGCTTGGCGTTATCAGGCTCCCATCCCTGCCGAACCTTGCAGTTGTAGTACGGGCCGCTGCGCCCTTCCTTGGCCCACATGGAAAGCGAGAGTTTCGGTGTCTCACCGTTGCGTACCTTGGTAGCTATATAAGCACATAGCTCAGCGGATAACTCAACATCACCACGGTAGTCTGGGGATCGGTCAGTCTTTACCCTGGGGCTGAACAAGTTGGTTGAATCGTAGTATTTAGTTTCCATTGTCTTGACCCTTTGGTTTGTTAATCTCATCCTTGCGCTTCTTAAATGCGCCTAGCAATTCAACATACTTAGTCTCATCAGCCGATTTGATCTGATTGACTGTTGCGATATTTTCTTTCCAGAATGTATTAAGTTCCTTCTCGGACTTTGCTTCTGGTAAAAAGGTTGTAAAGATTTGCATAGCAAAATCAACAACTTCCGCTGTACCCTTAACAACTTCTTGAGGTTTAGGTTCAGGCGCAGGTTGTTGAGGTGCAGAAATAACTCCGCCACGTGGCGGAGTTTTCACAGCCGCATTACCGTCATCGTCTTCTGGAGCGATACCGCAAGCAGCCATGAGTGAGTATCTTCTTGCGTAAGTTAACGCCGATCCATAACCCTGTGCATCATGCTTTACCGCGGGGACGTGAAGCTTCCCAGCGGACAAGAGTTCTCCTGATGCGTGTATAAATACAGTCTCAACTGTCACGCCATCTTGACACTCATGGGTCATTTGCATCAAAGCAATGCCGTTGTTATTAAGGGCATCGATCACTGCTTCGACGCACGTTGCCAAGTCTGCGTACTTAGATCTGAAGTGTGGGTTGTTACTTTGTTTTAGTGCTGGGCTAAAACCCTTTTGTGCTTTAACTAATGCTTCCGCTATCTGCTTCACTTGCTTCTCCTAGTTGTCTACCAAAATCACAGTACTGTCTTACATCACAAAAACTTGTACATCTTGTATTAGCGCCGGGGCGGTGGACAATCTCTTGTCCGGGCTTCAGCGCATCCTTTGCTTCTTGCTCCGCCAGGAAGACCCTTATGGCACGTTTAGCGCCGGGTTTCATGATGGCCCATGTCTCAGGCTTGGCCCATCGTTCGTCTGGTGTGCACAGTGGCGGATCATCCATGACTGTTGCAGCATGAAGCGCGATACGGCTTTTAATAAAAGCCTCTTGCTCTTCAAAGGTCCACAGTGGAATATCGATCTGTACGATTGGGGCTTCGGGGTAGTCAGCTTGTTTGCCTACGTTCCTGCGAGCCCAGTCCCTGACAATCGCATTGATCTTCAAGCCTACGACGTCATGGCCATGGGCACGGGCGAGATAGGCGTAGCAGTTTAGTTGATACTCCCATTCGATCTTGCCTTGCATAACGGCAAAGGAACTTGTTACTTTCCAGTCCTCGATGATCCGTCCATGGGGCGTGACAACTTGGCGGTCGATTGCACCAGAAATCTTCCAGCCATTGATCTCTTTGAAGTAACGCTGCTCAGTGATTACGTCTTCTTCTGAAAACTTATCAAGGATGTGATGGACGGCTGTACCAAATAGACTGAAGACGGTATCGGATACGTCTTGCTCCATGTCATCGAAGTGCTTGTGCTTGAGTGCCACGACCCGTGGGCTATCGATAAGCTCAGTGACAGATAGCTTGGCGTCGCCTTTGGAATAGTTCTTGTTTCGTGCGAACCGAAGCAGGACATCGGGTAAGTTGTATTTATTAGTGATAATCATGGCTTACTCTCTTCAAACTTCTCCATAGCCGCCTGTAAAAGTTGTAGTACTTCTGGGTTAGGTTCCTCTAGGTAACG